>Ga0131853_10025139_pt1 | contig 10735 bp, 5 predicted proteins | sample TergutLab28metaG_FD_92764 | JGI IMG/M metagenome (GOLD analysis project Ga0131853, IMG submission 92764) | Labiotermes labralis P1 segment gut microbial communities from Petit-Saut dam, French Guiana - Lab288 P1 (version 2) (version 2) | ecosystem: Host-associated > Arthropoda: Insects >... | reverse complement strand
TCTGAAACATGTTGAGCAATATATAATAAAGCAAGTGTCATCTAGTTGGTCAACCTTTATTCAAATATCAAGATGATGCACGGTCCAATACGCATAAGATGTAATTAAATATTTAAATAATTACATATAGGCAAATTCAGCGTATAACCTGCCATGAAGGCAATGGAGAGGGGGTGGGGAAGCACAGGTATCTCTCTTTACTTTCTTAAAAGTCAGTGCTAGATGGAGGAGGGTGATTAACGCGACACCCCGGTGGCTCTACCCCCGGAAATGACCCAGTACCCAGTGTGTAGGTGGGTGGGTGGGCTACACAGCCGGAATGGATGGGCATGAAAAATCTCGCCACCACCGTGATTCGATCCTTGACCATCCAGCCTGTAGCAAGTTGCTATACGGACTATACTAGCCCAAGCCAATTTAAGTAATTACATAGATAAAAACAACTGAAAATTAGGATAACGAAATATATAAATAAATAAAACAATCAACACCTGTTTAATATATACTTAAATTAAATAAATGGTTAAATAAGTAAAGAAATTTTGGGATAACTAAGAGAATAAATAATCAATGAAATAAATACTTAATTAAAGAAAAAAGTATATAATTAAATAAATGGATATTAAATAATTACTTTTTAAAATTAAAGAAATGACCCAGTCCCACTTTGTCCAGCACAAATTCAATGCTGGCTGGCCTAAAACCAAATCCAGGCCTCGGAGATAACAGGCCTGTGGCTAACCTCCTGAGCCATGGTGCAGCCCATTACTCTGTTGTCTCATAATCTGTGACAATGGTTTATTCAATATGACATGAATACAGTGGTCAATGTAGGAAACTTATTTAATAAAAGCAGTGTCTTAGAGAGATCTGAAGTTCTCACAGATGCATGAAGAGGATCCGGCAAAACGTCTAACAAACTATGCACACTGCACATCACAGTCTTAAAAAATTATTATCTTAGTGTCTTGGAAGCTGTATCTGCTCCTGTCTTTCAGTGGCTGAGTATCATCGCAACAAATTTTAATATTTTACTTTATTTATAAATCACCTTAACATGGGAATATGTCCAATTCCCAAAGCATGGTGTATACCAAATATACCTCATGCAACACACAATACCAAAAACGACTAATTTACTTCAGATATAATGGTATCTTCTCAGGAAAAATAATCAATGTAAAATTTGAATAAAACAAGTTAAAAGAAAAGTTGTCCCTCTGTCAAGTGGAGTGTACAATTGAGTCCTCACCAATTCTTTTTAAACTCTCTGAGGACAAAGATCTGCTGCTGTAAGGCAAAATGACAAGCAGTACAACCACATATTCAGAAATTGCAGCAAACAATAACAGTAATTAATATTTAAATTAAATAAAATATACACTTTACCAAACACAACTATCTTATACTTTACGTCCTCTACTAACAGTAATTAAGTTAGCTCACTATTCTCACATTATTCATTATGATATACTTGTACTACAAATCAGCACTGAAGTAAACTAAAGGGAAATGAAAGCGTAGACACCAAGAATTATGAATGCAAAGTTAAAAAAAGTAAAAAGGACACGGGAACCAATGAGTCTCAAACCTGCAACCTTTGCACTAGAAGTCACAAGCCTTAACCCCTAGACTACCTACAGTTGTAGCTGTGGGTGATGAATCATCTGTAACATGGAAGATACAAAACTTCAATGTTGATTTTCTCTGCAATTTCTGAATATGGGGTCATCCTCCTTGGCCATTTTGCATTATGGCAGGAGTTTTTATTCTCTCCAGGTGTAACAAGAATTTATGAGGGCACAATCGTGCACTACCCTTGTCAGCACTACACCATGAGACTTATATAAGAGACATGAAGCTAAAGCTTTCTGCATTCCAAACCTCAGTGTTAGACAGAGGCGAGTGGCCTGTTTTCAGTTCTGATAACTTAACTGCCAGAAAATCGAATGTGATACAAGACAATGCCCCTATATGAAAATAAACCCTGGCCATATGGCTCACAGCTGGACACATTACTGACTCGGCTATACTAGCTAACATGGACTAATGTCTCCAAGTAAGTATTTGTACAGCAGAGCAATCATGAAATTTTTTTGGCCACAAAAAATAAATAATCCAAGTGCCAAACACACACAATAAAAGTCAGCTATCCTTAAAAACCATACAACAATTAATAAAAAAAGATGTTGCACCTTAGACAGTGGTTGCTGTATCTCTTCTTCCAGTGTTGCAACAATAACATGAAATAATTCATGTGCATCTTGTTCCCCATGTGGTATAAACCAACCTTGAGATATAAGTGACTGGATCAACTTGGATGGAGTGTACGGGTCTTCAGCTTGGCCCGTTCCATTCAGTGCTGCCAACATTATTAGAAAAATGTCAATGACCTGTTTCTGGCATACAATCTTTATGTTTGACTTCCAAGACACTACTGCTGATCACAACAACACAATGTGATTGTTCTACAGTTTGAACATTTAACACATTCTCTGTCAGGGCAGTTGTGAATATCCACTGAAAACTCTTTACCACACACACTGACAGTCACTAGTGTCCACTGCAGACACTTTACCTCATAGCATGGCAGTCACCAGTGTCTGCTGCTGACTCTTTGCTTAACACCATCACAGTTAACAGTGCCAAGTGAAAACACTTCACCAAACAACACAGATTACATACATAAAGACATATACACAAAGAAAACAAAACTATATCTTGTTCATTTACCTTGGAGGGTCTTCAGTAATGATGAAGTCAAACTATTTCGTGTGCTGTTATTCTGATGCATGGACAGCCAGTCCAAAACAACAGGGCATGAAGCCAATGCCTGGAGTAAAGTGTTGAGAAAACATGTGTACCCAAGATTCACAAGTCCAAGAACACGACCTGAAAACCAACACACATAAATGCTTTAATTCCAAAACTGGTGGTGATATTAAAATTATGATCTTCTGGGATGTGGTGTCATGTAGTCTGTGAGATAGGTACCAACATTTTGAAGGGACCTGCTGTCTCAATAATTCTACCATGCAGATGGAAGCAGGTTTCTCCAAAACAATGGCTGCTATACATTATGCATCACCTCCTCTATGACCATGTTCTTAATACTCACTGCAATGAGAACCTCAACTCTCACATAAAGGTGACACACATAACCATACCATATGCAAGGAGAAAAACTGAAGTGATAAAACACACATTGCAAAAAGAATGAGTTTCAGGCTTTTGTAACAGCACAGTTAAGGTTTTTGTTTTTCTGAGATATGATGTCATGTCACTGGGTAACTGGATCTCTACCTTTTGAGATAATGTAGTGGTCTCATCTCTGAGGATCAAAATGTGCGCGAAGAATGCTAAATCAGGAATACTCTAATAGGGTGCATATGTAGTTTGCGTGGGCAAACAAGAAACATTTTGGACAAAAAGGTCTCTGATGGGATATTTTCACCCTTGATGATGAGACAGCTACACAGAAATGTGTACCAGGAATATTTCTTTGGGGTAAAGACAGCCGGTGCATGAGGCTGACAACCTTACCACCTCCATGTGCTGACTGTCTTGAAATCTGGGAGTCTCAACCTCCTGGAACCCTTACGGCCTCTCCAGGCCAGTAACGGGATTGCTTTTACTGCCTCATTTTATTCCTGTTTTTTCTCAAGTATCTGACAAATGCAGAACATACGATCAGTAGTTGACCGGTTATATCGAAACCCACAATGATAATCCCCAATAATTTCTTCTGCATATGAAGTTAACCTTGGCAGCAGGATTTTGGGTAAAATTTTGTATGTATTTGGCAAAAGTGATATGCCTCTATAATTACTGCAATCTGTTTTATCACCTTTCTTATAAACAGGTACAATGATCAATTCCTTCCACTGCTCAGGCAGTTCCTCCTTTTCCATTGCTTAGTTGTACCAAAGGATAGGCCCCACCCACAGGCAATTGTGAATGTTTCGTAACACAGCAATTTTTCACAGAGAGGGGTTGTTAGCACCTCGCCCAACACCCAAGCTGAAGGACCACCCTTTGTCAGCTGTCTGCGACTGTTTATTCAATGCATTTGCTGCTACCCTCCATATTGGAGGACATTCCTCCTCTGCAACCTGCAGACATGCCATGCCACAGTGAGAGGGACCCACTTATCATGGGTGAAAGGTTTACAAATGTGGTAAACATGACAATTACACTTTCATAAAATTGTGATTAAACAGTATTCCTCACAAAATACCTTCATTTGCTTAAGTGTCTATGACAAAAATTCCACCTTTTTGTTAAATCATTTAATACCACCACCTACCAACTAACGCAGTTAGTGAAGGCACTGTGCTACAAGCCGGAAGGTTGCAGGTTCAATTCCCGATGGTGTCATTGGAATTTTTCATTGAGATAATTCTTCCGGTCACAGTATGGCCCTGGGGTTGACTCAGCCTCTCACCTTACCACCTTCATGTGCCAACTGTCTTGAAATCTGGAAGCCTGAACCTCCTGGAACCCTCAGGGCCTGTCCAGGCCTGTAATGGGATTGCTTTACCTTTCACCTACCAACTAAACACAGGATGTGTCTAACTTACCCCTTCGCTTCTGACGAAATGTGGGTCCCCATAATATGAAAACTCCAACTGCTAGTACAACTGATACTGTGGCTAACAACAAAACATTCTCATGTTTTGTTTCCAGCATGACTGCAAAGGAAGAAACAAAAAAGACATGTAAACAAAAGTGTCCACTTATCACCCAACTGTATGTTAAATACACTGAACTGAAATAACAAAATTGCCACCCACAATCATGTTAGGTCTCAAATACTTTATAAACATTTACTCAATTGTTGCAGCAATGTACAAATTTAGACAGATATTAAGTCGAAATTCTGCATCTTGTTTTCAAATATTGTTTTAACACTGTTCGAACTGTGTCAGTTATATAGTATTATGTCTGTAACGTTCATCATAAAACCCTGGTTTTCCACTCTTGTGGATGTTATTAAATGTCTCCCAGATGATGTGTCTTTAAGACTAAAACATACAAGTAAAAACTATAAAAGAAAATAAATATCACATATGAAAGTGTACCACAATGGTATATAATTTGTTTCAGTTTTCATTAATGATCAGGCCTGGCTCTGAGATTTAATTTTAGTAATAAAATTTACGCCTTGGTTGCTATTCCGTGAACACATAAAACAAAATTAGCTGCCATGGTTACACTTTCAGTTTGTGTATTAATGTCAGAAACTCAATTAAATTTAACAGCCATCACTTCAATTACAGTCACTATCAATGCTGACAACACATATGCACTATCATTTCCCTAACAACAGAAGCAAAAACAAGCAATGCACAAATAGAGAAAGGTATTTTGAAGTCTTGGTGAATGAAGAAAGGAAGGCAGTTACAAGTGTTACAATTTCTATTAGATCAGCCCTCTAAACTAATTTTTAACAAACATGATTAACTAGGAACATGGACAAAACATCTTCCAGATATGCAAGGTAGCTACAAATATATTTAATTAGCAGTGACAGCCAACAATGACTGGTCCTTCAGCTTGGTGGTTGGGTGGGAGGCTAACAACTCCTAAACTGTAACAAAAACAGCACAATAGGGAATGTTACACAGGAACTCTGGCCTAGGGGTGGTCTGAGAACCAAAAGGCAAATAAAATGTACTCACCTAGGTGAACACCTATCTAATTTTCATGAATAACTCTGCTATACTAATTTAAAAGAAATGCAATAAAAAGTCATCTGTGCATTTAAAGTATCACTAAAGAAACCCTTCAATAGGTGCATCATACATGATGAAACAAGTGTATGCATTCATTGTTGAGCTTGGTGGACATTTCCAACTTTAGCTTCAGTAATTGACACATGCATGTTACAGCATTACATGATATTACAAATTGCAAGTAAACCTGTAATTTTAACATGTTCGCCATAAATTCCACTGCGCCTCACGCATAAAAAAAATACTCATCGCACGTTCTAACAAAACAAAACAAATGCTTAACTCGAATTCCTGTTTAGAACATAATCTTAATTTCTTAATAAACGTGCAAAGCAGTGAATGTCGGACACAGTGGAAAGGACAGTCTTGTCGTTACAGCTCACAAAACCAAAATCTTCACCAAACGTAACGGAAGTTCCTTGGCGTTAAGCGGAAATTCGTGGCGTGTTAGGTTCTGTTGGGTTAGGCTTTTCGATTTTGGTTAGGGGTAGGATCCTTTCACAAACAAACGGCAATCTGTCAGATTCTAACCGATAAAACAACTGAACAGCTGGGCACTGTGACACCGTACTAAACACAAGCATATTATACTACATATTTGTAGCTGATAAACTGAATTGTTCTTAACACACGACTGTAATACAACAAAACAAAACAATACGCATCTTTCATACCCCTTATCCGTATAACCTGTTAAGTCCTGGCGCTAGTAGACACGTTCACAAGTGAAATAAACCCATTCAGTAATTCAATTGTTTCAAACTATCAAACAAATCATACATTAAGCAGCAAAAACCAATGGCTTGCCAGCATTTCACCTTGCTGGCGTTACGGCAGACCAGAAATGATCATACAGGCACGAATCAAAGATGATCGCTGACGTGGGCCATTGCTCGACACCCACGATTCCACGGATAACAGCTCTGCTCAATTCCGTACCGTCAATTGTTCATGGAATGGATGAACCGCAGGTAGTAAGCTGTATAAAACGCTGGACAATGTAGTTATTCAGTCTTCGCTGTACATATTTTGATGAAAATCATCACAACTTACTAGTGTTGCATGTAGATTTCGTGTATCAAGATATATTTTAAGGGCTTGCTTCGTGACTTCCGAAGGATACCTCAATCACTATGGTGGTTAGGTTAAGGGCTGGGCCACTGAGAACCTTGATTCGATCCCCTGAAGGGTACATTTTTTTATCTTCTACAAAAGACATAACGAGGCTCTGGGGCCCACCTAGCCTTCTATTCAATTAATAAAGGGGGAACTTTCTCTGACAAGGGGGAAGGGGCACGCGGTAGTGCAGTTAGTTGAGGCACCGCGCTACAAGCCGGAAGGTGGCGGGTTTGATTTCCGATGGTGTTATTTTAACTTTTCATTGACTTAATCTTTTCAGCCGTACTATGGCACTGGGGTCGACTCTGCCTCCAAGAGAAATGAGTAACAGGAATATTTACTGGAGGTAAAGGCGGCCGGTGCGTAGGGCTGACAACTTTACCATCTTCATGAGGCAACTCTCATGAAAGCTGGGACCCTCAAATTCCTGGAACCTTCAAGGCCTGTCCAGACCTGCACAGGGTTTGCTTTATATTTACCTTTACTTTTCTCCGACGGATAGGTTGCCTGTGCCTAAAACTGACAGCTTACCTCGGTCTAGTGCCGATGTTATAGGGCTATACGTATACGCACAGGGCTATACAAAAAGTATAGGGCTACACATATATGCACAGGGCTATACATGTACGAACAGGGTTATACATATAAGTACAGGGCTATACAGTTACGCACCTCCATTCTTCCATACGCCTTCGTGTCTTACACAAGGAAAGTCTGTATTTTCGCGATTGTTATACCACAGATATAGCACGCTGCCGGAGTATATGACAACAGGAAAAGGTTCCTTGAATGGTTATCAGCACGGCAAGATTCAGGGCAAAAGAAACTGATAAAATCAGGAATGAGTAGAGCTATAAATACACACCATTTCCATGCCTTCATGCCATGCATAGGAAAAATTTACTTAAACTTTACGATAAAAAATCCTTATGTTCCACATCCAGTCTTTTGTACTACTGCAAAAGCTTGTCGGATAACACTCTTGTACGCTTTATTAAGAGTAATGGTCTCAGCAGCCATTACTTCTCTATTCCCATATCAGTCGTAAAGAAATCCCTGATCATTAATTTCGTAATGAAGCAACTCTGTTTCCATTACAAGTTGCCGACTTGGGAAAACTATAAAGGGAAAAATAAAAATCCCAATTACAAACTTAAATTGCAATCAAAACAACAGACATTTACAACGTGTCTAACTGCGCAGTTACAAATCAGTAAAACGAACGCCGGGACGTTATGCATCCCAACTAACTCCTCTGACGCGGCGTCCGCGGCAGCGATTAATATTGAATTTGTTCCCGTTATTTCCGCTAGATTGTAGCAAATACCGGTTTCGTGGCAAAACTGTTATACGCTCCCCAAAGCATTATAGGCGTAATATTCTGCTCATTAAGTAAACTGGTTTGTGTTACAATATGCCTTATGAAATACACTGTACAAACAAAACTTTCTTGTTCTTTGCTGTTTGATCTTTGTTCGCCAAGGTTTGTGAAAGACTGACTCATTTGGATTCGTACTGTGATATCCTGCATTTTTCAGAGGCGGTCAGTCGTCGGTTTCTCACCGCGGAGGCCCAGGTTCGATCCCAAGATCATAGGTGAGGTATTAGTGGTGAAAAAGTGACAATGGAACAGATTTCGCTCGCAGTATTTCGGTGCCTTCTGTCACTTCAATTCCACCAGTGCTCCATATTTAAAGTCATTTATTGACTGTCGACCTCATGGAATCGGGATATTGTAGACTGTAATGTGACTAGTCTACGGGCTGGAAAACCTGCGAATTGCAGTTCGATTTCCGGCAAGGTGTAACAGGTTCTTCTCTTCTTCAAAGCATCGAGACCCGTTCTGAGACCCACCTGGGTTACCGGACAGACACACCTTCATACCTCCATATGCCATCGATGTATGTACAGGGACGAACATTACTCTTTTTTATGGTCACTTTAGTACAATCTAGATGCTACAAGTATCGCCAATAAAAATACTTCGCGTTTGTAAGTTGAAGAGAGAGAACCAACAAGATGCAACTAATTCGATGTTTATTATCAAACTTTCTATCTCAACATGCTTCGGGCATCATTATGCCCATCATCAGGAGAATAAGACCGTGTCCTACTGCATGCGTTGTTCTGCCTGGGTGTGTAGGCTGTGGTTGGCTGTGGTCTTATGGAGCTGCGTCGTGAGCTCCACAAGACCACAGCCAACCACAGCCTACACACCCAGGCAGAACAACGCATGCAGTAGGACACGGTCTTATTCTCCTGATGATGGGCATAATGATGCCCGAAACATGTTGAGATAGAAAGTTTGACAATAAACATCGAATTAGTTGCATCTTGTTGGTTCTCCCTCTTCACCTTATGTTCACGATGCACGGTCACAATAACCTAAAACTTCGCGTTTATTTTCTGTGTGGGTACAAAGAGTTCCGGGGAACCTGCTGCTTCCAATTTCAGGATTAGGTGGATGACAGGACAGTAGTCGAGCCGATCTAGAAGGAGGTAGGGTGTTCCTCCGAAAACCGTGATAAGCTTAGTGAACCTAGAAAAAAGAACATTAATCGATATTAAATACGAAAACTTCAAGTCCTCGAGGTTTTTCAGAAGTGGATTTAGGTCCGTATTTTGAGCGATAGTGGAAGCCACTCTAATACGACTATCTGTTCCATGCAGCTTCTAATGAGTTGCCAACTTGTATAATTAACCTACTGAAAAAAAAAGTGAAAGAAGCAACTAGCTGGAAAGGAAGGTAACAAAGCTAATAAGTTTTAACGTAGAATTTGATAACAAAATAAACATTCCCAAATGAATTACAAAAAAGATACAAACGATGCCACTAATGACTAAAAAAGTGGAAAATAATGTAGCCGATCATATTTAGTAATAGTTGTTTCTTAGGATTGCTGGCGTCAGTTACGGACGGCTCATGGCCATGCGTTGTAGGTTAATCTGTGAACGTATATTCAGGACCGTTGGTGATATATAGTAGGGGAGAGATTTAAACGCCGAAACAGGAGCTGATAACGGACACTAGAAGTCCAGTAAGGAAGTCAGTAGCGTACGAGTGTGGTGTAAGTGGGAGTATAGAGAAGTGACTGTGTCAGTTTCCTAGAAATGATCTAGTTCTTTTACTGGATACAGCGCTCCATTATTTTATATCAAGAATAAACTGAGTAAATAAAACAAAAAATAAAAAAATAAATAATTAAAACTATATGTGATTCGGTGAACCACATCCGTTTCCCGAAAGAAGATCACCTACCAGACTGAGAACGTCGGGATAACAAAGTTATGAAGGGTGATCGTGTAGAATAAGTGGGCAGACTGACGAACTATTTAGGTTAACTAAATGAACTAACCGTGCATTAACTGAGCCAATAAACAGGATGTGAAAAAATGACAGATTCGATGTTGGCGCAGCGGTATCTAAGTATTTTAATCCCAACGCGGATGAGTAACATTGTTGTTATCGATATACCGTGAAAGTTACGTGTAATTTCTTGTCGGCTTCATGTGAGGTGCCTTTGATCTTTGTAACCTTACTGCCGCACACATAGATTTTTTTGGAGGTAGACATAGACATAGACAGAGAGAGAGAGAGAGAGAGAGAGAATTTTATATTTATTTTCGATAATATTTAAAGGACGAAAATTTAATGAACAGGACAAAAACCGCGCGGCTTGCTAACAATCTTGCAGTGGATAAAACAGAGACGGATTCTTTTATAGCATAACCACATGACAGAAACTTTCCATTTAATTGAGTGGTCGAGCACGGTATCAATTAAATTGATTCGTATCGATTGGCTATATGTGAGCATGTTGAATTGCAAACAGTCCAGGATATGAACCCCCGACAAGTCATTATATCCTGCCACCACACAC
>Ga0131853_10025138_pt1 | contig 10735 bp, 8 predicted proteins | sample TergutLab28metaG_FD_92764 | JGI IMG/M metagenome (GOLD analysis project Ga0131853, IMG submission 92764) | Labiotermes labralis P1 segment gut microbial communities from Petit-Saut dam, French Guiana - Lab288 P1 (version 2) (version 2) | ecosystem: Host-associated > Arthropoda: Insects >... | reverse complement strand
GGAGATATTTTAAATCCATTTTAATCAGATAATGTGATTTTAATGGTTTGACAAGTATGTGCAATTAGTTGGTCTTAATAAATATTGTTATCACATTGCACGGTAATAAAATGAAAAAAAAATCTGTACATGTTTCGGAGAGTTCCTCTGTCCATCATCAGGAGTTTTGAACTGTACGCACAGCAATGGTATATGTCATACAGATTTTTCTGACAGCTTGCGAGCGGGATCGCTGTGTGTACAGCACAAAACTCCTGATGATGAATAGAAAAACTGTCCGAAACATGTACAGATTTATTCCAAAAATAAATTTGAGAAATTAGTGCATCTGGTTGGTTTTATTGTAAGATTATTAGAAAATATTTCCTTGTCGTGAAGATTCATACTGCGTTATTCTGGAGTATGCTACCACGGTAATCCTCTGCGTTGGCATTAACTTTTGAGAGTAGCAGTGCCTCATTCTTCAGAGTTTAACCTCAGTCGCCCTTAGAAGATACAGGTAGCATGTTGCTATCAGTTATTGCTATCAGCACACCTGTTTATAAATGGACGAAATAAAACACAGCAGCACGACATGAGGGACTTCGGCCCCATCTATCAGTCAGTCACAAGCCGAGGGTTGTGTTTGATATCATCAGTTAACAACATCCGTCAATAATCTACTGCTAACCTCAAGGCCGTTTTCGTCTGTACTGGGTAATGGTCATTTGGGATGGATAAGTGCATAAATCTACTATACTGGATAAAACAAGTTTGTGTAACCTGTTAAGACTGTATTTGCATCTTAAGAGAAAATGTTGGCTGCGCCGCCTAACCAAGCTAGACAGAACTACATCGTTACGACATGATATTCAGATCGTGAAGAGGAAAACAGATGTTGTGTTCGCTCTTGGCAGAACTAAATTCAGTTCATTTAGACCTTAGGGACTTGCGAAACAACTAATTTCCATTTCACGAATTGAAGTTGCGTATATGCAATATCCTGCAGTGTTAATTGTTTTGCCCACAATTTGCAAGAAAGGAAGTAAACAAATTTGGACATTGCAGGTAAATTATAAGATTTAGTTTTAACATTCGCCTGTGTAGAGCCTTCAAAACAGCAGCCATAAATAGGAAAGTAGTTTACACGTGAGCCGTGATAAGGAATAAATGAGCAGTGAAATAAGATTAGTAACAAAATAATATTGTTGTTTCCAATTTTCCTCGTTTTCTTAGTAAAAGGGAAGACCAAGAATAAATTTCTGTCCATCACAAAGGAACTTCTCCAAAAAGAGGTTGAACACAAAAATTAATGCTGCTCTCAATAATAAAATTATGACATAATTCTCACTTTTTAAAATAATTTAGCATCATCTGACCGTTTCTAAGTTGAGTCTCAAGTGTAGAAATAAATACTTTCAACCGATCAGAGCAAAGAAGGGGAAAAGGAAGGTATTTACATACTCGATGCGTGTTAAACTAAAGTTCAATCTACAACCTGCCATGAAGACACATAGATGGAATAGAAACATACTGTATATCACTACTCTTTCTTTAACCTCGGCCCTAGAGGTGGGTTGGTTGGCCAATGCTACACCCGAAAATGCCTCGGTACAGGAGGCTGTGTGGGCCCCAGGGCCAGTCTGCTTGTTAGAAGAATTTGTCAGAAATCATGAATTTAGCGTCAAACGCATAATAAGTGCAAAACTAATTGGAAACAACGTGGAGGTAAGGGAAGTGGTCGTTATATGTTTCGAACTACTACTTACTGTCAGCCTGAATAGAAGGCAGCAATCACGAAAAGGACCACCTCGTGTCCAGCGAGGTCTAGGTCTTACCTCCGAATACACAAAAGCGACTTTGGTTTAGAACGAAGAAAATAAATAATTAAAGCAATATGGGAACATTAAGAAGGAATAATGAACGGAAGAAAGAATCAAAGAAAACACAACAGAGGAAAAAAAACGAGAAAGGAGAATTAAGACTGAAATGCAAAGAAAAATAAAAATATAGGACGTGAGTGTGGTAAATACAGACGAAAATTTGGTTAGTTATATACAAATACATTTCTTATTTACTAGGATTTACAAGAGCCAACAATCCGTCGGCGAAAAAAAGGCCATCATTGATTCCTCCGTGTAACTCGATATTTCATCACCACGGACAGGTCTGACGATCCTTGCAAGACTGTAAGAGTATGTTCTTCCTCGTGTATGTAGTTCCTTACCGTTCATTTCTTCCAGACACGTAATAATCGACTTGTATAAAATTCTGCAAACATCATACAGCCTAAGCGGATTCATAAGGCACCTGTCTTCCTGAGGCCGCACAGTCATACGCAGAACCTTCTGTCCACAGCTGTGCACTTAGTTTACACACTTAGATATGCCTTGCAAAGTGAAGTATGGCGTTGCATGTAAAGTGCTGGAAAAAATACAGTTCATGGCAGGCCACTTCAAAGTACTTTTCAAGTCTAACGTTCGCATTCACTAAATTAAATACTGCGCTAGACTGAGCCAGCAAGTCAAATGATTTCAGTGTCAATAAAAGAAACAGGATATAAACTTCACGAGGAATAAAACGAGTTGGATGACCACTAAGGTGAAATACATAGCAATGGAGGCGGTAGTATAGTAGTAGTAGTAAGTATATGCTAATGTGAAAGTACAGACATATTTCGCGGGAGAAATGATAACAATACATGCAGCACAAATTGTAAATGCAGAACAGCTGCAACACAATATACCCTAGGAACATGGTTTGTTTCAGGTATATAATTGTAATACCCTGCACAAAAGCGATAACAAGGATAATAATTATAATAATAATCATCATCATCATAGGGTATTCGACTAATAGTAAGAGCCACCATGAAGGACGACGACGACGACGACGACGACGACGACAACAACAACAACAACAACAACAACAACGTAGTCATTAGAAATTCCAATTTCGTTAAGACTAAATATATTGGTACACATAAATTAGAGCCAGAGGCCAAGAAGCTAAAATACGAGTACATAGCGCTAAATAGAGCATTTGGCGATTCTACATTTACTGCCCCAATATTTATCAGAGAAGTCAGTGTGGGACCTGTACCGTAAGTTGACACAGGTGTACAAAAGGAAAACTGTCGCCGAAAAATAAAATTTTATGAAGGCATTAGGAATTTCGTATGACCAGATATTCTATCAATCAGAATTTACAGAAACGTTATGAGGTTGCGAGAAATTGAGCACCTAAACAACACAGCGCTTTTCAATTTGCACGATGCATTAGCCGTAGGGTATTACCTCACTCTCTGTGTTCTGTACGACTTCCCTAGTTCACCGCCTGAGAACTACTAGCAGGAGACGAGACGACTCACTTAACACGACCCACAGACTATGGCGAATAACCGCGCACTTGCCCCTGGTTAAGTAAAATCCATCCCAATAATCAGTATCATTAGAACAACGAGGTTGACGATACTGGGCAAAGGTTCTAAAATTAGCCATCCTCGTTGTGTGTATATAAACAAAAGGTGCAGGTATTAGTCAATAACACAACAATTTATATTCTAAAGATGTTTAATAAAGGATGATAGTTATTACATGTTTCGGCCTATTCCGGCCATCATCAGGTATTCATCCGAAAGTATCGTGACATAACCACATCAATCCTATAGTAAGACCTCACCATCGTGACATAACCACATCAATCATATAAAGCACTACCACCATACTTTCGGATGAATACCTGACGATGGCCGGAATAGGCCGAAACATGTAATAACTATCATCCTTTATTAAACATCTTTAGAATATAAATTGTTGTGTTATTGACTAATACCTGCACCTTCTGGTTACTGAGCAAAGGTTTTCAGACTGCGGACACATACTAACATCAAGTTCAAGTCACTACAAAATTACCAAGGTAACACTAAATCTATTTCATCCAGTCACATATAGTGTAACTCAAGTATAAGAGTCATGATAAGTTTGTATTTTTCCGCATTTTAATGGGTTACAACGGCGTTTCCCAAACGTTTTTCCTCGCGGACCCCTTTTGGTTTCAAAAAACAACCACGGATCCACACATCCTTGTTCACGTAAAGATAGTCTGTCCGGATGAGAGATATCGAAAATATAAAAAAAATATATTCCCCAGAACTGATTTTAGTTAGCTACGCTTACATTGCAGTAACATTACAGTAACAATGCATTACATAATTTTGAAGTTAATCAAAATGATTTCCTTCCGCTTCGGGTGTACAGGGGGTTTCTTGATTAAATACTGTAACGGTCGAAAGAAATAAACAAGTCGCTAATTTAAGAAGTCCCATCCTTATTTTTAACAAGACATTGTTCCTTTAGTTACAAAATAAACAGAGTTCAAAGGATCTATTACAGAAATGTACCCACGAATCCCCTCCGAACTGGTCGCGGATCCCTTTAGATCCGCGCAGCACACTTTGGGAACCAGTGGGTTAGAAGATTTCTATCTTCTTGGATGTGAAGCCCTGAAATGTGGTTGAAACTTAGCCATACAAACAGAACAAGCGTGGATGCTTTAAGCCATGTTGTTGATGCTGATTATTTGTGGAATACGGTCCCTAGGTAAATGTGTTTTTATAATTTTAGCTTCAAATTTTTGACTGCGGCAGGGTAAGAGGTTTTCCTCTGTCGCCAGGCATACAAACGGGCTCTAAAGAAGCAATATGCCTTGGGGGGGGGGGAGGTAAATCGGTCCCGGCGTGAAGTTGACCATTGACCTCCGTATAGTTTCGAGGTTACGTACAAGGGGAGCTACACCCCTGCCTTATTAAATCTTGATAGTTTGCATAGGGACAATCAACTTTCTTCATGTTTGCACCATGCATCAATGATAATTAAACACTTTATTATCCAACTAATGCACAATATTTAATATGCAGATGCAATAAAAATTATTAAATATTTAAAAATGCTCCAACATGTTTCGGATCACAGAGGATCCATCATCAGGGAGCATTGTACAGTGCTTGGCTAAAAATTACAAAAATGGTTCTATCGTGTCCGTTGACATGGACAATGTCGGTGTTATGGCAGCATATTCTGTATATGAAGGCAGTGCCTTCATATACAGTGAAATACACACAAGCACATCGGGTCAGAATATGCTGCCATAACACCGACCTTGTCCATGTCAACGGACATGATGGAATCATTCTTGTACTTTTTAGCCAAGCACTGTACAAGACTCCCTGATGATGGATCCTCTGTAATCCGAAACATGCTGGAGTACTTTTAAATATTTTATAATTTTAATTGCATCTGCATACTATATATTGTACATTAGTTGGATAATAAAGTGTTTAACAGATTAAACTGTTTGCCTTTCTTCAATTTTAATCTATATATATAATCCTCTTTCCCTCCTCCCTCCGGTACTTATCCGTTTCTCTCTCTAACAGTTTGTCCGGTGTAATACTGACCTATCTGTGAAATGTTCCCATTGGTTCGCCCACAGCCACGGGCCATTTTCTCTCCTCCCTTTATCTGGAATATTCGTTCCTATACTTGGTTTATGTTTGCTGTCCTGTAGAAAAGGGCACACATTCCTCCGTAACGCCGGTAGCTGCCTATAATAATACATGATGTCACAACTTGCTAGACACGAACTGTACCATCATAGCCATGAGAAATAAGAACTTCGTACTTTTAATTTTTGCAAGCTATAACAATTCGATTTAATGTAGTACATGTGAGCGGCAGTGGTTCTGTTCACTGCCGGACTGAAATATCAGTCGAGTTTTGACTAAGTTTAAATTTGTTTAGTAGGGTAGCAGGGTAATCCGCGTGTAGCATAAAGAGTGTTAATATCCCTTAACGTTCCAAATTCAGCACTCTCTCAAGTCATTAACACGTGCTAGTGGCGTGACAAGCGTTTGACACTGTACTAATGCTGGTGTTTGAATGTCGCATCTCCATGATAACGTAACCGTAACTGTCAGCTTGTACCACCGCACAGCCAACTCTATATAAATGCACCCTACGAGAGTTAAATGCGTGTTGCATGTTCTCCAACCCTCTACTGTCTTAAAACAGTACATCCGCAAAAACAGTTTGAAATTACAGGACGTATTTGATCACTTGTAGCGTCTTACGAGACGGTATTTGGGTACATATAATATACTATTTATACGTTGAGTATAACAGATACATTTCGCTGCATAATTACCTGCGTTTCGCCGAAATAAAGTACTTAATATTGTACCTTTACATTGCACACAAAACGAAGTGTCTCTATCCAGTGTCAGTCCACACATATTCTGAGAGTATAAAATATTATGAAACAACAGAGTAAATAATTTGATGGCCCGTAAATTATAATACCTAAAATTCTTATAATAAAACCAACTAAATGTACTAATTTCTCAAATTTATTTTTGGAACAAAACTCTACATGTTTCGGACAGCGAGCAGGATCAGGACATTCCGTCCTGATCCTGCTCGCAAGCTGTCAGCGAACCTGTATGACATATACCATTGCTGTGTGTGCAGTGAAAAACTCCTGATGATGGACAGAGGAGCTGCCCGAAACATGTAGAGTTTTATTCCAAACACAAATTTCAGAAATTAGTGACCTAGTTGGTTTTATTATAAGAATGCGTAACGATGCACAGTCACCTGAACGTCAAATACCTAAAATGTTCAAAAGATGTCCTTGTCTGATACAACTCTATACGTGGTCGTAAGAGACATTAGTCGCATATTCTCAGCCGCTCAGCCCCAAATTACAGCGCATTTGTGTGAAATGCGGAATACTATTGTTTTCCATTTGGTGCCAACATTTCGTAAGCAATATCTTCCCTTCAGATTTAAAGGCTGATATTTTCAGCGCACTTCACTTCTCTCTCATGCTTGATGGATATCGCACACATCACATTCTCTTTGATCTGATCACTTCAATAATCCGCAGTGAGCACCAATAATAAAGCTCCTCTTTATATAACTCCCTATGCATATAATGACATAAAGCGAAAGTAGACTGTCACGTGACTGAATCTCGACCGTCGGCCGGAAACCTCGCTTGCGACGCAGTAGACAGAGGTTTGGTAAAGCGGGTTGTGATCGGCCGACCTAATTCTTGTCCCTTTGGTTCCTGACAGATCAGTCCTGCGATCATGACTTGTGTGATCAAGTGTCGTCCCCTGCAGGTCGAACTGTCGGCAACAGCATAACGTTCTTTCTGCTTACAAATTCTACTGTCTGCCAGTTACAACTAATCCCTTTACAGGCCTCTGTCAGGCCCTGAGGCTTCCAGTAGTTTGAGGTTCCCGGATTTCAAGACAATCTGTACATGAAGGTGGTAAGATTGTCAGCCCTACGCACCGGTCAAATTTAACCCCCAGGAAATATTCCTGCTACTCACTTCTTTACAGGTTGAGTCGATCCCAAGGCCATAGTGCGGCCTGAAGGATTATGTCAATGAAAAAATCTAGTGACACGAGCGGTATCAAAACCGCAAGTTTCAGCTTGTAGCGCAGTGCCTCTAACATCTGTGGCTCCGCGCACTGTCCCACTTACAACTAACACTTAAACACATATAGAAATTACTCATTAAAAAACTGCAATAAGACATGTTAACTTCAATGTGACTTCGTAACATTCTGCATTTCAAGATCAGTAAGGCTCCGTAATCTTACTCCTGGGCTGCGAATGTTTAGGACAAACAGTACGACAGGAAAACTCGAACTGCCTGCAGATTAGAGTCCACAGTCACAACAATGCGCCAGAATAATCCGATTAAACTTTTCTATTTTATCAGGATAATTTTGTGTCTATCAGATTTTCACAGCGCATAAAATCCTTTCTAATACCTTGTCGAAATCACGTGCTTTCGACTTTTCTGGAAAATAAAAATTTCACAATATGTCACGTGCAAAAGTTTTATGTAAAAAATAATAAATATGTAACAGATTAAATCACAGTTTAATTTATTGTTTTTTAAATTTTATAAAATCCATACACAATACTACATCAGGATCTGTTTATTAACTCTTGAAAGACGAAGCTCAGACTGCTTTATTTAAAGACCCAGTCCGTACCGCGCTGTAAACACTTTTCATCTCGGTTATAAAAACCAATTAGTATATGGCGTTAAGTGGCACAAGTCGCTGTTTGTTCTCAGATAAATACTAAACACATAAATACAGTGTGAACAGAAAGTACAATTCTTGAACGTTAAACCTGTTGGAGCGTCACGTAACCATTAGGCTTTAAATGGTTAATTGCTACATTATTACGTAACATGCAAATATAGGACAATGTTAATGGCAGGTATATTCTTTAAACGCGTTAGAAATTTATATAAACGATGGAGGGACCCAATGTACATAGCAGAATTTCTGGTAAGCCGACACTGATGAACATAATTAAGAAGTTCCGCCTTGCATGGTACATTACAGATAATTACCTTGCTCGCAAGCGCCTGCCTCACTCCATCATTTTACAAACATGAACAGAAACGGTGGCAATATACGTCAATATTTCAGTCGGTGCTGCTTTGCATTTATTAGGCATTCTGTTGTCGATATTCCCGACGGAAGAAAAATCTCTATTATTATTATTATTATTATTATTATTATTACTATTATTATCATTTTCATCATCATTTGTAAGAATGTATTTGTGTATTTACGCACTACTGGCGTTTTCGCAACTCAGCCCGTGCCATTGCGTCTGTACTTTAACAAACTGAATTTAATTAATACATTTATCACATTCAACGTATCAAACTGTCTTTCCACATGTCTTCAAGTTCCCTTCATACATATTTAGTAAAACAGCTTCTTCGAAATATCCCTCAAGGGCTGTAATGCGTACGAGCAGTTATCTGTCAGAGTCCGTCAAATTATCCGGTCTGTATTTTCAGCGGGCATTTCACTAGTTCTCTAAAATACAGGAACGTGCACTACAGTCAGCTGACGTCGCTTGCCTCTGATCTCTGTCATGGGAAGGAAGTTTCTGACATTCCGGTAACGTTTATAACCTCTTTCTGCAGCTCGGAAGTATGAATCTTTATGTGTGTGAAGAGAACCACAATAATGCTCGTGGAGAAAGAGAATATTAAAACAAAACTCTCAGTTAGTTTATTTCAGACAGTCATCACACACTCACAAACACACACAGCAAGCTTATATACAGCGAAAAAATAACCTAACACATAAACTGAAACCAAAGAATATAGTTTTGTTTATGTGTCCTAAAACACTTTATCATCCAGCAGATGCACAAATATATAATTCCTAGATACAATTAGAATTATTGACTACGTCCATATCAACAGACTAGATAGAACCATTACTCTAATTTTAGCCAGGCACTCTATAGAACTCTCTGATGAAGGATCCCTTGTGATCCGAAATATGTTGGAGCAATTTTAAATATTTTAAATATTTTATAATAATTCTAATTGTATCTACGAATTATATATTTGTGCATCTGTTGGATAATAAAGTGTTTTAATGTCATTGATGCTCGGTACAAACATGAGGGTGTGTTCTAAACTTTGGACGAGGGTAATTGGCAATAAGGAATGTAACTGGTGCAATCTGGTAGGCACGTACCGACATTCCAGACGCACAGACTGCATTGTTCTTGATCTTGAAGACCACTGTCTTAGAGGGTAAATTTGTCTTTGAACAGCAGCAACTCGAGAAGCGTTATAGCGCGAATTGTTGTGAAGTTCGACACACAATTCGCCTCAGAGCTCGCAGGATGCGAGTTGTCGGCTTGCCATTTGAGACGATTTCCCTTTCGAAGGAAGACCAAAGTGACCAATCTGATAAGGGACTGACGGAGCAGTAACATTCCCTGTTTATGTCAGGGAAGGAATTCTGAACCGTGAGACTGAGTGGTTTACACAATTAGCACTTCTGTTTCAATCGGTAGTAGATGGGCACGAATCTCGAACAGTAGGTCATTTCTACCGACAAACATCGCGGTTTCGTCGCTCTCTATTAACTTCTCGGAAAGTACGTATCTTCGGGCCTCCTTTTCCTAATTTCATTCCCACCTAGGCACTAAATGTCGGCTTGGATAGTTCAGTCCGTATAGTGACTCGTTACGGGCTCAAGAGTGCGGGGTTCGAAACCTACTGGTGGGAGGGGGTGCGAGATTTTCAGCATGAGTCCAGACTGGCCCTGGAGCCCATCCAGCCACTGTACAATGGGTGTCGGATCATTTCCGTGGCTAAAGCGGCGGGGCGTGGCGTTCACCACCTTCCCCCACCCAGTGCCGAGGTTAAGGCTAAAGCAGAACTATCCCTCTACTCCCCATCTGGGCCTTCATGGCAGGTTCCAGAATGAAATTTCCCTTTTTTGTATTTTTTGTATTTATTGGACCGTGCATCATCTTGATAGTTGAATAAAGAGAGACCAACTTGATGTCACTTGCTTTATTATTTCATTATTTAATGCTCAACATGTTTCGAATGTTAATACATCCATCTTCAGGAGTTTGCTACTTATTTGTTGAGTTATTTCATGGGTTGTATTGCTCTGGTTCGAGGTGTGTTGGTGTTACATTTTGGTTTGGCTGGGGTGGTACTTCAGCCTGCATCCGGATACACCACCCCAGCCAAACCACAACGTAACTCGTACCAGAGCAATACAACCCATGAAATAACTCAACAAATAAGTCGCAAGCTCTTGAGGATGGATGTATTAACATCCGAAACATGTTGAGCATTAAATAATGAAATAATAAAGCAAGTGACATCAAGTTGG
>Ga0131853_10025137_pt1 | contig 10736 bp, 8 predicted proteins | sample TergutLab28metaG_FD_92764 | JGI IMG/M metagenome (GOLD analysis project Ga0131853, IMG submission 92764) | Labiotermes labralis P1 segment gut microbial communities from Petit-Saut dam, French Guiana - Lab288 P1 (version 2) (version 2) | ecosystem: Host-associated > Arthropoda: Insects >... | reverse complement strand
CATGCGTGAGCTCCTCGTGATCGGCATCGGTGCCGGCGACCCCGACCAGGTGACGATCCAGGCCGTCAAGGCCATGAACCGGGCCGACGTGTTCTTCGTCATCGGCAAGGGCGACGAGAAGCAGGAACTGGTGGACCTGCGCACCACCATCCTGTCCGAGCACATGGACGGCGAGTACCGGATCGTCGACATCCTCGACCCGCCGCGCGACCGGACGCCGTCGGACTACGCGGGCGTCGTCGACGACTGGCACGACCGCCGCGCCCAGGTGTTCGAAGAGCGCTTCGCGGCCGAGGACGGCGTCGGCGCGATCCTGGTGTGGGGCGATCCGTCCCTCTACGACAGCACGCTGCGGATCGTCGAACGCGTGCTCGCGCGCGGCAACGTCGCGTTCGACTATTCGGTGATCCCCGGGGTCACGAGCATCCAGTCGCTCGCCGCGCAGCACCGGATCGTGCTCAACCGCATCGGTGAGCCGGTCCACGTCACCACGGGTCGGCGGCTGCGCGAGGGCCTGCCCGACGGCGTGGACACCGCCGTGGTGATGCTCGACGCCGAGTGCAGCTTCACCCACGTGCCCGGTGAGGACGCCGAGATCTGGTGGGGCGCGTACCTGGGCCTGCCCGACGAGGTCCTGATTTCCGGCAAGCTCCGCGAGGTCGAGGACGAGATCGTGCGCGTGCGCGCCGAACTGCGCGAGCGCAAGGGCTGGATCATGGACATCTACCTGATCCGTCGCTGACGGGCCGCCCCACCCCAGGGTGGGGATTCCCCACCCCCGCGGGTGTGCGGGTACACCCTCGGGTCGCTGTTCGGCGGGACGCCGCCGGACGAGGTTGGAAACCGGGAAATTTGGACATCCGACCTCGGGCGATTCCCTCGCTACGAGCCCTACACCTGGACGGAAGGTGGCGGAGAAATGAGGTTTCTCGAAACTGAGCGCGGCGTGCTGCGGCGCACGCTGCCCGGTCTGGACGAGGCGCTGACCTCGATACCGCCGGGCGAGCTGGAACGGCCGCGCAGTCCCGGCCCCGGGGTCTTCAAGGAGGCCGGTGGACCGGCACTGCTCGTTCCGGCCGATCTGGGCGGGATCGGGGCCAGCCCCCTCGACGCGGTCCGGGTCCAGCGCGCGATCGGTTCGCGGTCACCGTCGCTGGCGGTCGCCACCACGATGCATCACTTCTCGGTGGCGAGCCTCGTCGCGGTGAGCGAGACGAACACCGGCATGGACTGGATGTTGCTGCAGGCCATCGCCGCCGACAACCTGCTGCTCGCATCCGGCTTCGCCGAGGGGCGCCCGGACGGGCAGATCCTGAAGCCGACCATGACCGCCACCCCGACGCCCGACGGCGTCCGGTTGAGTGGGGTCAAGAAGCCCTGCAGCCTGTCGCACTCGATGGATCTGTTGACCGCGAGTGTCATGCTCCCCGGGGCGGACGGTCCGGAGGAACAGCTCGCGGTCGCACTCATCCCCGCGAAGGACGACGGTGTCTCGGTCAGCCCGTTCTGGTCCAGCTTCGCGCTCGGTGGCGCCGAAAGCGACCAGGTCACCATCGACGACGTACTGGTGCCGTCGGACCTCGTCGTACGCACCTCGGTGGGGGAAGGCGAGCAGCTCGACGACATTCAGAATGCGGCCTTCCTGTGGTTCGAACTGCTGATCACCGGCGCCTACCTGGGAGCGGCCAGCGCCGTGGTGGAACTGGCGCTGGGTTCGGACCGGATCAGCGAATCGGACCGCCTCCGCCTGGTCGTGACGTTGGAAGGTGCGATGGCGTCGGTGGAGAACGTCGCGCGTCGGATGGAAGACGGACTGGACAGTAGAAGTCTGCTCGTGGACGCGCTGCTGATCAGGTACTCGGTGCAGGACGCGATTGCGACCGCTGTACCCCGAGCGGTGGAACTGCTCGGCGGGCTGAACTTCATCACGTCGGACCGGATCGCATACCTCGCCGCCGCAGTGAACGGCCTGGGCTTCCATCCGCCCGCCCGAGCCAAGATGGCGGGCCCGTTGCTGAGTTACCTCGACGGGAACTCGCTCACGATCTCCTGACGAAATGTATTGGAGGACACTGATATGAAGCGCACCATGCTGCTCACCGGTGGCTCCGGCGTCATCGGCAGGGCGATGCTCGACGCCATGGCCGAGGACTTCGACATCGTGTGCCTGCGCGGTAGGCGCCCGATCGACGACCCGCGGGTCGACGAGTTCGCCGGTGACTTCACGCATCCCACGCTGGGCCTGTCGGCCGCGGACTACGCCCGTCTGGTTGACCGGGTCGACGTCGTGCTGCACGGAGCGGCGGTCACCAAATGGAGCGTGGACCCGGAGCAGCTGCGGGCCGTGAACGTCCAGGGACCGGCGTCGATGCTGCGCGTGGCGGCCGACGCCGGTGCCCCGCTCTACTACCTGAGCACGGCCTTCGTCGCCCGTCAGGCCCCGTCCGACGAGCGCTTCGCAGGGTTGGCCGCCTACCTCGAATCCAAGACGGAAGCGGAAGAACTGATACGCGCCGGCTCGGTTCCGGCCGTCATCGTCCGACCGTCGGTGGTGACCGGGGATTCCCGCGACGGCCGGATGGCCGCCTTCCAGGGGCTGCACCGCATCCTGGGGAGCGCGGTCCGGGGCACCCTTCCGGTGATGGCGGGAGACATCGGATCCCGCGTCGACACCGTGCCCGTGGACATCGTCGTCGAGGCAGTCGGAAAGCTGATTCGCGAGGGGGTGACCCGCGGTGAGTACTGGCTGACCGCTGGGGACCAGGCACTGACCTTCACCGATCTCGCCGAGTTGTGTGAGTACGTGTCCCAGCTCGCGTGGATCGGCGCGCTGCGGCCGCGATTCATGCCCTTCGAGTCCGTCGACCGATTGCTGTTGCCGCTGTTGGACGATCTGATCTCGGACGGACGACGGCAGATGTTCATCGACTTCCTCGAGTCCGCGTGGGTGTTCCAGTCCACCGACGTCCTGCCCAGCGACCTGGACGGGTTGGGATTCGGCGACCGGGCCACCAAAGGCGCCCTCACCGAAGCGCTCCGGCGCTCGCTGATCTACTGGGCCCAGGCCAAGAATCTGCTGCCGGCGGAGTCGCCGGAGGCGGAAATGGTCTTCCGATGAGCACCGGCGTGGCGCTCGATCCCGGCGTGCTGGGCGACCGGTACCGGACGCATTTCGGCAGTGGCCGGGCCGCGCTCGGTCGGCTGATCGGTGACCTGGCCGAGGTGGAGTCGTCGGGCGCCTGGATCACCGTCTCGGACGGCCGACGCGTCCTGGACTTCGGCGGTTACGGCGTCTACCTGCTCGGACATCGCCATCCGTCCGTGGTGGAGGCGGTGTGTGCCCAGATGCGACGGCACCCGATGGCCTCACGGGTGTTCCTGGATCCGGTCAGTGCCGGCGCCGCGGCCGCGCTCGCCGAGGTCACCCCGGGCGACCTGGATCTGGTGCACTTCGTCAACTCCGGCGCGGAAGCCACCGAGTGCGCGTTGAAACTGGCCCGTGCCCACGGCAAGACGGCCGTGATCACGACGCGCGGCGGTTTTCACGGCAAGACGCTCGGCGCGCTGAGCGTCACCGCGAACGCCGTTCTGCAGCAGCCCTTCCGGCCGTTGCTTCCGCACGTCATGGAGGTCGCCTTCGGCGATCCGGAAGAGCTGGAGGTGGCGTTGCACGTGGCCGGCGGCCACGGCTGCTTCATCGTCGAACCGGTCCAGGGGGAGGGCGGCGTGAACGTGCCGCCTCCCGGCTACCTGCGCGCCGCCGCCGACCTGTGCCGCCGATACGACGCGATGTTGATCGTCGACGAGATCCAGACGGGTCTCGGCCGGCTCGGTAGCTGGTGGGGTGTGGACACCGAGGGCGTGACACCCGACCTGTTGTTGGTGGGCAAGGGGCTCTCCGGGGGCGTGATGCCGATAGCCGCGGTGGTCGCCACGCCGGAGGCCTACGCCCCGTTCTCCCGGGATCCCTACCTGCACACCTCCACGTTCGCGGGGTCGCCGGCGGCATGCGCCGCCGCGCATGCCGCGATCGACGTGATCCGGGACGAGGACCTCCCGGGGCGCGCGGCCGAGCTCGGCGACCACCTCCTTGCGGGCATCCGGACGGCCGTGGACCGCCACGGCGGCGGCCGGGTGACCCAGGTGCGCGGCCGCGGGCTCCTGCTCGGTCTCGAGATGGCCACGAGCGGCCTGGTCGGAGAACTGTTCCTGAATCTGCTCGAACGCGACATCCTGGCCAACCACTCGTTGAACGCGGCCGACGTGCTGCGCCTCACCCCGCCGGCAATCCTGACCGCGGAGGAGGTCGAGCGCTTCCTCTGCGCCTTCACCGAGGCCCTCGCGGACCTCACGCTCACCTGAACACGAATCCTGGGAGTTCCCATGCGCCACGTAGTCATGAACATCCGTGCCGAGCACATCCAGCCCGACGCGGCCTATGCCCGGATCAGCGACTTCGCTCGCTATCCCGAACTCACCGACACGGTCCTCGCCCTCGATCTCGAACCCGCGCAGGCGGACGGATCGGTGATCTCCAATTGGCTGGTCCGGTTCCGCAAGGGCACCTTGCGTTGGACCGAGCGGGACGTGCTCGATCCGGTTGCCCGCCGCATCGAATTCGCCCAACTCACCGGAGACTTCGTGACGATGGAAGGCTCGTGGCAGTGCGACGCCGACCCCGAACGCGACGGCGTGCTGATTCGGTTCGAGACCCGCTTCGACCTCGGGATACCGAGCCTGGCCGAGATCCTCGACCCGGTCGCGGAATCCACGTTGCGCAACAACATCCTGCGCATCCTGACGGGGCTGCTCGGCAGCGCGGTCGAAGTCGGGCCGATGAACGAACCTGTCTGACCGCGCCCCGGCTGTCGGTGCGCGCGCCTACGCTGATCGCATGCCCGAACTGCCCGAGGTGGAGGCCCTGGCTCAGTTCCTGCGCGACCATGCGGTCGGCGCGGTGGTGGGACGCGTCGACGTGGCCGCGTTGAGCGTGCTCAAGACGGTCGATCCGCCGATCAGTTCCCTGCAGGGCCGGAACGTGACCGGGGCCCGGCGGTTCGGCAAGCACCTGGCGATGGACTGCGACGGACTGTGGCTGATCACGCACCTGTCCCGCGGCGGGTGGCTGCGCTGGACCGACAACCCGGGCCCGACGCCCCCGAAACCCGGGAAGGGGCCGCTGGCGCTCCGCGTGCACTTCTTCACCCCCGACGGGGAGACACCGGCGTTCGACCTCACCGAGGCCGGCACCAAGAAGCGTCTCGCGGTGTGGGTGGTGACCGACCCGCAGCAGGTGCCCGGCATCGCGCGGCTCGGACCTGACGCCCTGGAGGTGACCCGGCCGCAGTTCGGCGAGATCCTCGCCGGGACGTCCGCCCGGATCAAGACGGCGCTCGTGGACCAGTCGCTGCTCGCCGGGATCGGCAACGCGTACTCCGACGAGATCCTGCACGCCGCGCGCCTGTCGCCGTTCGCGACGTCGTCGAGGTTGTCGTCCGGCGAGGTGGACTCGTTGTACGACGCGATGCGCGCGGAGCTGTCGGACGCTGTCGAACGGTCGGTGGGGCAGGAGGCGGCGCGGCTCAAGGGTGAGAAGCGCGCCGGGATGACGGTCCATGCCCGCACGGGGCTGCCGTGTCCGGTGTGCGGGGACACGGTGCGGGAGGTGTCGTTCGCGGAGCGGTCGTTCCAGTACTGCCCCACGTGCCAGACCGGCGGGAAGATCCTCGCCGACCGGCGGATGTCACGTCTGCTGAAGTAGCGGTTCGCGGCGCCCGAACACCCAGCCGCGGAGCGCGACGAACCTGAGGCCGCCGACGACGGCGCTCACGGCGATCACGAGGGTGATCGACATCAACCCGGTGGCGTCGGGGAAGAAGAAGTGCAGTCCGGCCAGCGCCAGCGAGCTGACGATCAGGCCGAGCAGGGCGAGCGCCCCGCCCTCCCACTGTGCGGCGAACCAGGGCACCCGGTCCGCGGCACGGAAGGTGCGGCGTCGGTGCAGTTCGTTGGCGAGCACGGTGCTGGTGGCGACGCCCACGGCGTTCGCGAGCAGGGTCCCGTACGCGTCCAGCAGGAGGAACGACAGTGCGTACACGACGTTGCTGGATCCGCCGACGACGGCGAACCGGGTGAGCTGGGCGAACCATCCGTCGCCGCCCAGACGCCGGGCGAGTACGGACATCGAGGTCTCCCACAGCCTGAAATTTGGTTGCGATCCGCAACGGTATACCACCGGGGGTTCAATGACGGTGTCGGTATCCGCGCCACGCCTCGCGTCGGCTCCGCAGCGGATCGCGTTCGACGCGGCAGACGTCGTCGATGATCAGAGTGTCCCGGTGCTCGAGCGAGTAGCGCGGCCAGCCGTCCCGGGGCCGCCCGTCGTGGGCGAATGCGAGCCAGTGGCCCTGCACGGTGTCGGTCACCGCGCGCAGACCGCGACGGCCACCGAGCGCGGTGAGCGTGCGAATGGTGAGATCGCGGGCACCGAACACCGGATACAGATCCGTCGCATGGGTGGCGCCCAGGCCGACCAGTTGCAGCAGGCGCGGCGCGAAGTCGTAGCGGTACATGTACGTGTCGCTGTGCCGGGTGTGGGCGTGCGCGCACCGCAGCGACGGCTCCCAGAAGACCACGTCACCACCCAGGTCCGCGGCCGCGCGCCGACCCGGATAGCCGGGGTAGGCGCCGATCACCCGGGCCGCGAGCGCGGGGTCGGTGCTCTCGAACATCTTCTCGATCCGGGCAGGGTCGGTCGGAAGGATGTCGAGCAGTCGCGGGAAGATCCGGCCCTCCTGCGCGTTCGTTCCGATGATCATCGGAACCCGGTGTTCGGTGCCGGCCTCGAAGGCGTTCAGCGGATGCTCGGGCAGGAGGTCGCCGTCGGCGACCGGTGCGAACGGCCGGACACCCGGGACCTCGTCGGCGCCGCGCGCGCTGAGCGTCGTGGCGACCCGGACGAGCCGTCCGGGGTCGGCCGTGGCGAGAAAGTCGGCGGCGTCGCGGTGCGCCACGCCGGCCAGTTCGAGGAACTCGCGCGCCCACAGCGCGGCCAGTTCGGGACCGTTGGACGTGGCGGGCGGCGGGCTCTGCGCGATGACGCGGGCGAACAGCCACCGCGCCGCGGGCACGCACATCAGGGTCACGACCGCGTCGGCGCCCGCGGACTCGCCAAACAGTGTGACGTTATCCGGATCGCCCCCGAACGCCGCGATGTTTCGTCGCACCCACTCCAGCGCGGCGATCTGGTCGCGCAGCCCGAGATTGACGTCGAAAGGTCTTTCAGCAGTGGAGAACTCGCGGAAGTCGAGGTAGCCGAGCGCGCCGAGACGGTAGTTGATCGACACGTACACGACGTCGCCGCGCCGCACCAGCGCGGCGCCACTGAAGAGCGGGTTCGCGGTCGTGCCGCTCGTGTGGGCGCCGCCGTGGATGAACACCATCACCGGCCGCGGCGTGGGACTCGGTGCGGCCGGGGCGACGACGTTGAGCGTCAGGCAGTCCTCGTCGCCGCGACGACGTTGTTGCGGGGCCGGGGGACCGAACTCGGTGGCGTCGCGGACGCCGGTCCATGCGGGAACGGGTTCGGGTGCCCGCAGCCGCAATGTCCCGACCGGTGGTGCGGCGTACGGAATTCCCCGCCACGACAACAGATCCGACAGCAGCCGGCCGCGCACGACACCCGAGTCCAGCGTGACGTCCACGCCGACCGCGGTCACGGTAGCGACTCGGCCGCTGAGCCCTCGTCGCGGTACCCGGCGTACCCGGTCCACGCGATCCGACGGTCCCGTCCGGGATCGCGCTCGACGCGGGTGGGGACGTCGAAGATCAGAGTGCGTCGGTGGTCGACGTCGTACCGCGGCCACCACGGAGCCGGGACACCGCCCCGGGCGAAGGAGATCCAGTTCTCCTGCACCCGGTCCGTGACCGCCCGGAGCCCGCGTCGGCCACCGGGCGCCGTGAGTGCGCGCCCTGCGGCGGAGTCGCCGTAGCCGAACACCGCGAACATCTCGAACGCGTGCGTGGCGCCGAGTCCGGCCCAGTGCATGAGGCGGGGTGCGTAGTCGAAGCGGTAGTTGTAGGTGGGGGCGTGCATCGAATGCGCCTCGGCGATCTCGACGGACGGCTTCCAGAACGTGATGTCGCCGCCCAGGTCGATCGCCGCGGCCGGATCCGGGTAGCCGGCGTACGCGCCGACGACGCGCGCCTGGGCCTCCGGATCGGTGAGCCCGAACATGGTGTCGATGCGGGCGGCGTCGGTGGGCAAGGCGTCGAGCATCCGGGGGAACAGCGTGCCCTCGCGGGCGTTGGTGCCGATGATCATCGGCACCGGGTGTGCCCGACCCGCTCTGAATGACGTCAGTGGATCCTCCGGCAGGAACTCGCCGTCCACGACGGGGCCGAACGGGTGCAGGCCGGGCGTCTCGGCGAGAACCTTCGCGCCCAGCCGGTTTCCCGCTCGGCCCAATTCCACCGGTGTCGCGGCGTCGAGGGCGTGCGCCGCCTCGGCAGGGTCGTCGCAGCCGAGCAGCGGCATGAACTCCCGTGCCCACCGCCGCGCGCGGTGGCCGTCGTTCACCAGGACCGGGGCCGAGCTTTCGGCGATCGCTCGTGCGAACAACCCGCGCGCGGCCGGGGTCGCCATCAGCGTGGTCACCGACGTGGCGCCGGCGGACTCGCCGAAGAGCGTGACATTGTCGGGATCGCCGCCGAACGCGGCGATGTTGCGCTGCACCCACCGCAGCGCCGCAACCTGGTCCCGCAGACCCAGATTCGAGTCGAAAGTCCGTTCCGGCGTCGAGAATTCGGTGAAGTCGAGGAAGCCGAGAGGGCCGAGGCGGTAGTTGACCGAGACGTACACGACATCGCCGCGTCGCGCCAGACGGTTCCCGTGGTAGATCCCCAGCGCGGTCGTGCCCATCACGAACGCGCCACCGTGGACGAACACCATCACCGGGCGCGGAGTGGCGCTCGGCGCCGCCGGGGTGAGCACGTTGAGCGTGAGGCAGTCCTCCGACATCGGCTGGCGCTTGCCGGGCCGCAGCGTGACACCCCGCGGGTGCTGGGGCGCGGCGGCTCCGAAGTCCCCGGCGTCGCGGATCCCGGTCCAAGGCTCGGTCGGCTGCGGTGCCCGCAGCCGCAGCGGTCCCACCGGCGGGGCTGCGAACGGGATTCCGCGCCAGGCGAGCATGTCGCCGACCCGTCGGCCCCGGACGATGCCGTCCGCGGTGGTCACTTCGAGGCTCCGCGTCATGGACGCGACTATACGACGGTGCGAGAACTGGCGTTCGACGCTTGCGGCCCAGTGGCCGGTCGATCGACAATCGATTCATGGCTGGAACCGTTGTTCAGCACATCTCGAGGAAACTCGAAGAGGTGGGTGTCGGCGATATCTTCGGTGTGGCAGGGGATTACGCGTTCCCCGTCAACGATGCGATCGTCGGGGACCCGGCACTCAACTGGATCGGATGTTGTAACGAACTCGACGCCGCCTACGCCGCTGACGGATACGCCCGAATGCGTGGTGTCGGCGCGGTGTGCACCACCTTCGGGGTGGGCGAATTGGCCGCAATGAGCGGTATTGCGGGTTCGTACGCCGAGCATCTCGCGGTCGTGCACCTGGTAGGCACCCCCAACCTGGCGACGCAGGAGGGGCGGGCGCTGGTGCATCACACGCTGGGCAACGGGGAGTTCGACCTGTTCCACCGAATGGCCGATTCCATCGTGTGTGCGAGCGCGATCATCACGCCGCAGAACGTGGCGTCGGAGACCGAGCGACTGATCGCCGAAGCGCTCTACCACCGGCGGCCTGTGTACATGGGCATTCCCAGCGACGTCGCGGACATGCCCGTGCTGGGAACCGCGGCGCCCGCGTCGAGCACGCCGACCAGTGATCCCGCGTCGCTGGCCGCGGCGACCGACGCGGTGAGCGCTGCACTGGCCGATGCCGATCGGGCATGCGTGCTGCCCGGGGTGCTGCTGCGGAGGCTGGGCCTGCAGGACGCGGCCCGGGCGTTCGTCGACGCCGCGGGCCTGCCTTTCGCGACGATGTTCGGCGACAAGTCGGTGCTCGGCGAGGACCACCCCAACTACGTCGGAATGTACGTCGGCCGGCTCATGGCGGAACCGGTTCGTGCATTCGTCGAATCGTGTGACGTGGTGGTGATGATCGGCGCGATGCTGACCGACGGCAACACCGCGGGGCGCACGGTTCGTCTGGACCCGGCCAAGACGGTCACCATCGGGCATCACCGCACGACCGTCGGTTCGGCGGTGTACCGGAACGTGGAGATGGCCGACATTCTCGCGCAGCTGTCGGGACAGACGGCCCGCAGGTTTCCGCGACCGGACATCGAACTCGAGGCGCTGGGACCGATTGTCGGACACGGGGACGACCGAATCACCGCCGACGCCCTCTACCCGCGCTTGGCCGACTTCTTCCGACCCGATGACATGATCATGACCGACACCGGGACGTCCTCGCTCGGTTTGACTTTCGCGCAGCTGCCCGCGGGTGCGGAGTTTCACAACCAGACCCTGTGGGCGTCGATCGGGTGGGCGACGCCGGCCGCATTCGGCGCCGCGGTCGGTGCTCCGCGTCGTCGGCTCGTCCTGGTCACCGGCGAGGGTTCTCACCAGATGACCGTTCAGGAGCTCGGTCAGTTCGGTCGGCGGGGACTACGCCCGATCATCTTCGTACTCAACAACTCCGGCTATCTCAGCGAGCGCCTCCTGTG
>Ga0131853_10025136_pt1 | contig 10736 bp, 5 predicted proteins | sample TergutLab28metaG_FD_92764 | JGI IMG/M metagenome (GOLD analysis project Ga0131853, IMG submission 92764) | Labiotermes labralis P1 segment gut microbial communities from Petit-Saut dam, French Guiana - Lab288 P1 (version 2) (version 2) | ecosystem: Host-associated > Arthropoda: Insects >... | reverse complement strand
TGTTATGTTATGTTATGTTATGTTATGTTATCTCTAATTAGACCACTCGACTGGGCATTTCACGACTTTTATGCCATTAACGGACGTGAGATCGTTTTTGCGAGTTTTGTTATTCATTGCGTCCACTTCTCGATTTCCGCATGCGGGGGACCTGTTAATCCGTTAAAAATTTAGGTGTGAGATGGATAGGGTGGATACAGCTCAATTTTTAGGCGTTTCTTGGGAGTAAAAGAAAAGCCATATTAGGATACCACGACCATTCGTCCGTCTGTTACCTGGTATCAGCGATTAAACCGTTTGTCGGGTTTTCGTGAAATTATTTAAAAAAAAAAAAGATGCCCAGCAAGCGCAAGTTACATGAAAATCGGTTAGTGGCTACTTCTGTACTTAGGGGCGTAAAAGAATTTCATCATGTACTTTCCATATTTGTCGACGGATATGGGTGAAATTTGGTACAGAAATTTCCACACAGTGTCGCTGAGCATTGTTTGAGTTTTGTGAAAACTGGTGCAGAGAAAGTCATACTTTACTTATAGGCCTTCATGGCATTGCCCCTTATTTTCTATGTCTTTTAGTCCGATGTCAAAAATGTCTGTCCAGTCGTTGTGCGTGACGTGAAAACCGGCCCGGAGAAAGCCATACATTTATTACGGACATGAGGCCATGCGGTAAAAGGTAAAGTTATTCCTGTTCACACCATGATGGCATACAGGTGGATCAGAGTTCTAGCTCCACGCATTCTTAACCTCGGCACTAGATACAGTTGAGTGGTTAACTTCAGTCTCCACTCACTTTATTCTCCAGAGGAATACCCATTGAGTAGGAAGTTGGGTGGACCCCAGAGCCACTGTGGACGATTTTGAAAAGAGAGAGAACTCTTGCACCTGCCGGGACCCGAACTACTGACCTTCCAGCCCGTAGCCTAGTCGCTATACCGACTACGCCACCCCCGTTCGACACCGTGTGATATTTTGGATGTACAGTCTGTGTACCGCGTCAAGCAGATTTCCGTTACGGTTGTGATATAAAGTGTACAGGGGTGCTGAAAAGTCCTTAGCCCGACCAGGAAGGACACAAGCTAATGTTTCTGTCAGAATGGCGTGAATTTCCTTCGGCGCCTTGCCTTGTAGGAAAACAAACTTGATGACAGCTCGCGTCTCGATGTTGTTGAAATCGCGCGCGTCCCTGACATGCTTCCGAGCTTGTTTCCTTTCTGGACGGGCTAAGAACTTATCAGCACCCCGGTTAGGAAACTAAATAAGCACTCAGCTAAAATTCGTTCCCAGATACTGCGATTCGCCCTTTTTACACCAAGTCGGCCGGACTGGTTTGCCCAATCAGATGGTAACAAAATAACATGTTCTTACGTTTTCAGGAGAGCCATCCGTTTTGAATCCGAGGCTGCAATTCCAAACCGTGTATTGGTACTACAGCCTAATGCTGTGTCCGCTTTTAGCGCGGAATTGGAATGGGAGGCAAGTCTGATTTGGGATGCTGAGAGCTTATGGCCGCTGTTTTTACACCACTGTGAGGTAGGAAGTAAGGCAACACATGGAAAATAAGACACGAAAATGCATGTCAAAACCACACATGTAGTATTATTGGCATTTATTTCTGGCAGCCGGTGTAGCTCAGTAAGTACAGTAACTAGGCTGCGGCCTGGACGGTCCGAGGGTCAGATTCCTTCAGGGGCAAGAGGTTTTTCTGTTTCCAGAAACGTTCCGACCGGCTCTGGGGACCACCAAACCTCCTGGTAATTGGGTATCGGGGTTCTTTCCCGGTGACGTGACAAGTTACAATTATTGACACCTTGTCTTCAAACCAATTGGATGGGAGGGCATGGATTGGATTCGTCTGGTTCAGGATAGTGACAAGTAGCGGGCTCTTGCGAACGCGGCAGTAAACCTTCAGGTTCTATAAAACGCGGGGAATTTCATGACTACGTGAGGAAATGTTAGCCCTTTAATAAGGAATCTGCTCCCTGGGTAAATTTTTCACACTGGAAAAGTGTACAATGTCGCCATGTTGAGATGCTTGGAAGCTAAGGTAATAATTCTATAAGGTTGTAGCAGTCATAACACAACTATATTATCAGGTGTATATAATTTATCAACATCAACTACATGTTTCGGCCATTGTTGCTGTGGCCATCATCAGGTTGGATGCAATTTATCAGAGAAGCTATATAGATATAATATAACACAGAACAATTATTAGTATTAGTGTAGGTAAGGAGGAAAGAGATCTCGTTTTACACAAAGTCGGTGGGCGTGTGTGCAGATGGTAAAGAACCGAGCATATAACACGTGTTATCTTGTTTGTCTATGACAATGAAGTGTGCATGCCGAGTCGGTGCATGCTCCGTGGGGTGCGGTAGGCCTGGGCCGGTGTTTGGTCCTGTGGTGCCGTATTTTCTTGTCTGTGGTGGGGGTTGGATGTCACACTTAGGATGTCTACACAGCCACAACAGCAGACCAGTGTGACATCCAACCCCCACCACAGACAAGAAAATACGGCACCACAGGACCAAACACCGACTCAGGCCTACCGCACCCCACGGGGCATGCACCGACCCAGGCCTACCGCACCCCACGGGGCATGCACCGACCCAGGCCTACCGCACCCCACGGGGCATGCACCGACCCAGGCCTACCACGCCCCACGGGGCATGCACCGACCCAGGCCTACCGCGCCGCGCCCCACGGGACATGCACCGACCCAGGCCAACCGCACCCCACGGGGCATGCACCGACCCAGGCCTACCGCACCCCACGGGACATGCACCGACCCAGGCCTACCGCGCCCCACGGGGCATGCACCGACCCAGGCCTACCGCACCCCACGGGGCATGCACCGACTCGGCATGCACACTTCATTGTCATAGACACAAGATAACACATGTTATATGCTTGGTTCTTTACCATCTGCACACACGCCCACCGACTTTGTGTAAAACGAGATCTCGTTCCCCCTTACCTACACTAATAATTTGTTCTATATTATATCATATCTATATAGCTTCTCTGTTAAAAGTTGTATCCAACCTGATGATGGCCACAGCAGCAATGGCCGAAACATGTAGTTGATATTGATAAGTACATACACCTGATAATATACTCGTAGTTGTGTTACGACTGCTAGATCCTTATAGCAGTTAGGTTCTAACAAACACAACGGGGATGACGCTCCTTGAAGATGGTTGGAAGATCTGGGAAGTAAAGTGTTCTAATGTTGATATTGATTTTCTGTACAAGACGGGCAATGTACGTATAACGTAACATTGAGGCGCGTTAGTGTAACCACTGTTAGTGTGGAAAAGCAATAAAGATGACATATTCTGAGTGTGGGTGTGAGTGTGAGCCTTAGGTATCCAGCATGCAAGGCGCATGCGCCATATTGTCATCTGTTCCATGTCCGGTTCCACAATATTTTTCCACATTGTCTCATAAATCGCACGATTTCAAAAAAAAAAAAACATTACTGATGTAAAATGTGTGTTTTGACTTTCTCCATAACTTTCGTCCGGAAAATTATATATTTTAAGAAGAAATGAACACGATATGATAAAAAATGTGCATAGGCGTTCACGTAAAGTGCTCATTATTCTCGTCAGATTTCAATGAAACTTGAATTTTCTGGACAAATTTTCGAAGAAATACTTGAAATACTTAAAAATCCGTCCAGTGGGAGCCGAGTTGTTCCATGCGGAGAGACGGACGTACCGACAGATACGGCGAAGCTAATAGTCGCTTTTAGAAATTTTGCGAAAGCACCTAAAAAGTAGTCAATTGGCGTCTGTAATATGCTCATAATTGGATCAGTATTTGGACTTAAATATGTGGGCGTAGATTACATCCAGCATTACCAGATCAGAAGTAAGTTCTTTAAACCTCAAACGACAGATCAGGCCACTGATATAATGAATACGAATGCTTAATAATATACCAAAATAACATTATTCTATGGCGCAGAAACAATTGACGTCATTCCCTTCATTAGTATATTGGATATCTACACTCGTCATTAATCGACCTACGTGACGTTCCTTTTATGGTTTGGACCATGCAGGGCTCGTGTCTTATTCGGTTATTGAATTCCCCGCTGTCGACATCACGATTTTGGTTGCTGAATTCGGTTACATCGTGACTGTAAATATATGTGTAAGGACAGATTGGAAAGTAATTCTTTTCGACGTGAACAAATGCTTTGTCTTAGTCGGCACATCGAATTGCTGTGGTACAGTCTGGTTGGTCGCTAATTGTCCGGTTGATGGACACCTTCCCTCCGGTGTCAGAATATTGGGTTCCTTGGTTGGGAGTTCGTATCTGTTTCAAATTTGAGGGTGGTTTGGCACTGAAGGAGATGATCTAACTCATGGTAGATTTTTGCATCCTGGAACAAGATTTATTGAGCATTTGGAAGGAACCTAACGAGTCTCAGGGATGAGGAATCTTCTCAAAATATAAGCATACTGCAATTACTTGCTTTGAAGCACAAGTGATCCTTAAGAAAATTAAGTTTGATTTCATGCGCATTATATCGTCAATTGTGGGCCAGGTAGCTCAGTTGGTATAACGACTGAGCTACGGGCTGGACGGTCCGGGGATCGAATCCCGGCGGGGGCTTGATTTTCCGCACCTGTCCAGACCGGCCCTGGGGACCACCCAGCCTCCTGTACAATGGGTACCAGGTTTTCCCGGGGGTAAAGCGGCCGAGGCGTGACGCTGACCCCTCACTCCTTCTAGCGCCGTGATCAAGAAAGAGTAGAGCGATACCTCTACTCCCCCTAAGGGCCGTACGGCCTGTACAGGGCGTCAGTGCCTGTACAAGGATGCGCTTTATATCGACGACTGAAACGCGTAGGAAGTTTAACCCCCTGTAGCCAAACATTTTTGATATATTTGTTTCTTAGGTTTGCTGGCGTCAGTTACGGACGGTTCATAGCCTACGTTATGGGTTTAATCTGTCAACGTATATTCAGAACCGTTGGTGGTAAATAGGAGGGGAGAGATTTAAATGGCGAAACGGTTAGGAGCAGTTAACGGACGCTAGCAGTCCAGTGCGAAAGCAGTCGCGTACGTGTGTGGTGTACGTGGGAGTACAGAGAAGTGACTGTGTCAGTTTCCTAGAAATGATGTAGTTGTTTAGCTGGATATAACACTCCATTTTCTTATATCAAGAATAAAGTGAACAAATAAAACATAAGTAAAAAGAAAATGACTAAAACTAAATTTGATTCCGCGAACCAAACCCGTCTCCCGGTAAGAGGATCACCTACCAGACTGAGCACGTCGGGACAACAAAGTTATGATGGGTGATCGTGTACGCCCATAAAGCCCACCGGATACTTCATGTACTGTACAACCATGTTTAACATTCAACAATTCTACGTTCTGCCAACATAGTGTATTGACGAGTTTTGTGTGGATTTCAGAACACACAGCTACTATGCCCCTATACCGCATTAACTGATCGGCAATTATAACCCAGACGGAATATGTTTACTGCGCGGTACGAGCTGAATCTTTATATGTAATCAGTTTTATTTCACAAAACAAATGCATAATTTTTAATTACACGTAAATATAAAGGCTTATCTCCGACATGTTTCGGCACAAGTATACCATCTTCAGAGAGAATCAATTCTGGTTAACCGTAAGGCGCACATGATCTTAGGCCTAGTCTGTTTTGACGTCGGCTGGGAACCTCGCCAAAGAAATATTGCATTACTGCGGGGGTTTCAGCACCGCAGATCACAATACTGCTATAATAATCACTTTAGTCTGTATATAAAATGCTTCCGTCTCTCCGTTTCTCTGTGTTCTTGTCTCACAGTTGCGTAAACCTATGTAGTACACAGTGCTTATTTTATTTGTCAAACGCCGTTGGTCACTTCCCGTCGCACTGGACATCTTTACCGGTGTCGGGGATGCTGCCTTCGTATACTTCCTCCTCTACGGTATCTCACTTACCCACCCTACTTCGCGTATATCGCCATATTCCCAGACACGTCTTAAAGAAACGAAAAAAATTCCACGTGATCACTACACAGTGACGTAATATTTTTTTTTTTTAATGAGACCAACTAGGTGTTACACACTACTTCTTAGTACATTTATTTCAACTTCTGTACATGTTTCGGGCACCTATGTGCCCATCATCAGGAAAACTTACTGTATCTATGCGAAACTGGTATTTTTCAGTCTGTATGGGTGGCTGTCTGGTCTGCAGACCAGACGCAGTGAAAAATAACAGTGTCGCATAGATACAGTAAGTTTTCCTGATGATGGGCACATAGTTGCCCGAAACATGTAGAGAAGTTGAAATAAATACACTAAGAAGTAGTGTGCACTTAGTTGGCTTCATTTTAAAAAAAATTATACAGGGATGCACGGTCAACAAAACATAAAACACAGTGACGTAATATTGATAGACGCTGAGTTGTGGCTGTTATGTTTATTAACATAACACCTCATACTACAGTCTGGTATGTAAAATTTCATATGTACATTCTTGAAACATGCCATAATTCAACAAACAGTTGAACAAATCTTTGTGATATTCCATGTAGCCTGTGAGTGTCAAATAGCTTACTTAACTCCTGGGGATTATCCATGAGGGTCGAAACATCTTTAGGCTGTGAATAAAGGGTTAGGTAAAGTGCACCCTTGTACAGACACTAAGGCTCTGTACAGGCCGTACGGCCCATAAGGGGAGTAGAGGTATAGCTCTACTCTTTCTTGACAACGGCATTAGTAGGGGTGAGGGGTCAGCGTCACGCCCCGGCCGCTCTTTACCCCCTGGAAAGACACGGTACCCATTGTACAGGAGACTGGGTGGGCCCCAGGTCCGGTCTAGACAGGTGCGGAAAATCTCGCCTCAACGGGATTCGATCCCCGGACCGTCCAGCCCTTAGCCAGTCGCTATACCGACTGAGCTACCGGGCCCACTGTGAATGGCTTTAAGAAACTCTTGGCTTGTTTCACGCTTGGATTGTGTTGAGTGTTACTGGATGTCGAGTATACTGGTATGGAAATCAATTTTTAACTGCGTTCTCTGAATTTGAAAAAAAATGTATTTATTTGGCCACCTAATTTATGTAGACATTTTCAGTGACACATTTTCAATGTATGTACATGAGTAATATTGGGGCAATGAAATGTCTTTATAAACGTTCATTTTAATAAAAAAAAAAAACACAGGGGAAAATAGAAAGAGAGAAAAAAAGGCATGTGTTCTGCAGTAGAGAAACTCAATACAGTAGAAATCCCCTGGGACCAGCAACAACACTTTTGCGGACCAAAGTGGTCAACGGATCACAGGTTGGGAAAAATTATATATTTTTCAAACACTGGGCCGCTGACAGCTGAACTGTTTGCAAATGTCCGCGACGTATTAGAGGAACCAGACTGTCCGTTTTGTGCTGAGTTTAACTCTGGAGAAAGACATTGCATTTTAAGTGAGACTGTACATGTGTCGTGTCGAAATCTTTCATATTTCATCAATATATTTTTTTTTAAATGTGCTGTGTTTGTGATTCAGTTAAGTTCAATACGTATGCCAGGTTACACAAATCCCGGACGCCTGGTCGCCCGGGCAACTAAATTTCATGCGATGGGCCTAATATTTTAGTATAAATTCAGTAGTCTTCCTTACACATAACAATGTATATCATTTCACATTCCCAGAGCAGAAAGCTTCATATAACAGCGAGATTTACTGGTAAGTCCAGAATTGTTGGTCCTCTTGCCAAAACCTCGATTCTGGCGCCCAGAATTTTGGGAGGTGTATTACATATTTTTGTAAAATTTTTGGACCCCAGAAGTACGCCTACAAGTCTGGAGATACTAAACGTCTGCGAAACATTGACCCAAGCATTATTTTCGACATCACCAGGGTAGTACTGATACACATGACCTGGTATGACTATACTAAGCTGTGACGTCATGGAATAGCGTAACATTAGCGGCATGTTAACAAGGCGACCAGACCCATCTACCTTAATAAGAATGATCTACACTTGAAGACGCCTACTGCCTGTTCTACATACAACAAATTTGTGTTGCGAGGGTTTGGCTGAATTCCATTTCAACCCACATCAAGCAAAAAAAACACAACAGCACAGTTCTAACGACACGGGGGCAAAAAATATGATATACGCACGCAACTATTGTCCTGACGTTACGTCGACTGACCCACACTTCTGTAACCAGTGGACAACTAACTCCTAAAGGTGGTTCCGGGAAATTTAAACCACTTCAAACGAACATAACAGTGTATTTGGTATACATGGTGTTCCGCGAAATGTGTGTAGACTCTGTACACTTTTGACCATGTAACTTGTAATAATGTATGTTCCGGAATACATATGTTTGGATCTGTTCTCTTCACTCAATATTTTTCGGGTGATTAAATCGAGAAAAATGAGATGAGCGGGGCATGTAGCACGTTTTGGGGAGAGCAGGGGCATATACGGGGTTTTGGTGGGGAAATCTGAGGGAAAGAGATCACTCGGAAGCCCCAGGCATAGATGGGACGACAATATTAAGCTGGATCTTCAGGAAGTGGGATGTGAGGGCATGGACTAGATCGAGCTGGCTCAGGATAGGGACAGGTGGTGGGCACTTGTGAATGAGGTAAGGAACCTTCGGGTTCCATAAAATGCGGTAAATTTCTCGACCTGTACTCTTCACCAAATATATTTCGGGTGATAAAATCGAGAAGGATGAAATGGGCGGGGCATGTAGCGCGTATGGGGGGAGAGGAGAGGTGTGGTGTATACAGGGTTTTGGTGGGTAAGGGAAAGACCGAGGCGTGGATGGTAGGATCATATTAAGATGGATCTCCGGGAAGTGGGATGTGGGGGTATGGACTGCAGAAAGCTGACTGAGGATAGGGACGGGTGGTAGGCACCTGTAAACGTGGTAATGAACCTTCGGGTTCCGTAAAATGCGGGGAATTTCTTGACTAGCTGAGAACCGGTCAGCTTCTCAAGAAGGACTCCGCTCCATCGAGTAAGTAAGTAATAAACATTTTTGAAAACCTAATTTTTTACTGTTTTGAAAAGTTTGGATTGTGTTCATTTTTATTTCTAAAGAAGCAACTTACTGATATTTCACTGAAGGCTCAACATATGTGTGCAGTTGGTGTGATGTGAGTGTAAAAAAGCACAGTGCACATTTCTGGGCAGATGAACTCCCCTGGGGGGGGGGGGGAACTTTACATTCGTGATGCACTTTATTCATACAGCGGCATATATCCGCTGTTGGAATAACAGTGGTTGACCTTAAGGATTTTTCACGCGCTTAGGTAACCTTCTTAAGGACCATGATGTCCGTCTGATGTTGAACGATAAGCAGGTTGCGTCAGAATGTGACGTGGTTGTCCCTGATATGTAACTTAGAAGTTTTTATCGGTTTATGGATAAATGTTTACTGAGATAATATTCCGATGATATTTAATTAGCATACCAACTAATGCACATACATAAAATTTCACATTAAATCACTTAAAATCGCTCCAACGTGTTTCGATCCTAAGATCATCTTCAGGGAGCTACACTGTTCCTTGCTAAAGTCACATTTTTAAAAAAACACTCAATGATTAATTTCCTTATATTAACTGGGTGCTGTGCGTTATGTTGCGTGACAGTCTCACGCAACATAACGCACAGCACCCAGTTAATATAAGGAAATTAATCATTGAGTGTTTTTTAAAAATGTGACTTTAGCAAGGAACAGTGTAGCTCCCTGAAGATGATCTTAGGATTGAAACACGTTGGAGCGATTTTAAGTGATTTAATGTGAAATTTTATGTATGTGCATTAGTTGGTATGCTAATTAAATGACTCTACGAAATGCACGGTGCAACGATAAAGATTCCGATGATAATTTTTAATGGCCCGCATTTCCTCCAATTTTGTTTTAGTGTCCTTCACTGGAACTTCAGACCTCTCGTGTTTGACCTCTAAAATAAAATGGCGTCGTTTGTGGTATGGATTGTGATTTACCGTCAGCGCATAAAGAAGGTAGTTATTTATTATGGCCTTTTCATGTTTCCAAGGTTCCTCCCGAAGTTTAAGAATTGCTAAGGCGGGGTTTAACAGTTCTCTTACTCCCTCCCTTTCTTTTGCCATTTTGTGGTAGCAGCAGATTTAGAACTAAATCTGTGACAGCAGTATGTAAGACAAAATTTGTTTAGATGTGGCATACAGCGTTACACAAAACCTGATACTGTATAAGTCAGGGGCGTCCAACATTTTGAGGGGGGGGGGGCAAATGGCCACAACCGTGATAGTGGGCTGGTTCGCGGGCCGCAGTTTAATAATCAAAATAAGTTGTATACGCAACTGCCACAACTATTGTGTATATTTTTGTAATATGTGCGCGATTTACATATGTGGCCGCCCGCTGCAGATTGGATACACAAGACAGAAGACTCTAAAGAGATTCCATGCTACAGGAAAGATTCGAACTGAAAACTTCGCAAATCAAAACCACCCGCGATTTACAGGAATGGTTACAACAACCGCGGGGTGGTTGGGGAATTCATTCGTGGCATATTCTTTCAGGAACAGGAGAGACTGTTTACTCACTTAGATGGAAGAAAGTATGTGACGTCATCTATGTTTTTTGCACTTTTGTAGACTTAATTGAATTCTTCTTATTTCGTTTGGTCTGTCTGTGCTCTTCGTACAAAACACGCCGAGTGAACGTTTAATGGAAGGTCATGTATTG
>Ga0131853_10025132_pt1 | contig 10737 bp, 10 predicted proteins | sample TergutLab28metaG_FD_92764 | JGI IMG/M metagenome (GOLD analysis project Ga0131853, IMG submission 92764) | Labiotermes labralis P1 segment gut microbial communities from Petit-Saut dam, French Guiana - Lab288 P1 (version 2) (version 2) | ecosystem: Host-associated > Arthropoda: Insects >... | reverse complement strand
ACTTATTTTTAAAAACAGAACCAGCCTTAAAAGCAAATAAATCTTTTTTTCTTACTAAGCTTTCTGCATAAGTTTCACTTGATACAAATCCACTTCGTTTTATAATGCTATAACTTGCTTCTTTAAGTGCGGAGTCAAGCTCACATTTTTTTGGCAAGCTGATAGAGAGTGAAACATAAGAATCATATGTTTCATTAGTATTTATTTCAGCTAAAGTTTCTTCAAATGTAAACTTTCCAAATCCAGAAGAACGTTTTCCTCCTAGTCCACTAAAACTTAAACTTTTAAGAATTTTCATGAAAAAATCTTTATGTTCATTATCTTCAGCATTTAATATAAAATAAAGACCAGCGTTTTCACAAAATTTAAAAATTCCTAAATGAAAAGGGGTAGCATCTGTCGTCTCTTTAATTTTAACTTTTGTATGAATTTCTCCTTTACCAAGTTTAAAATTCTCTGTTATTTCTTCGGCCTCAAGAGGTGAGATTTTACCTTTTACAAAATCAGAAAATTTCTCTTTTGGTATATATTTCAGCTTCTTAAATATTTTTCTTGGATTTTTCTTATTTAAAGCTTCATCTTTTTCTTCGTCGCCGTCTCTTGGTATAGTTATAATAGGTTTGGGAAGATAAAGTGTATCTTTTATAAATGGCAAGGCATCTGAAATTAAAATTTTTCCTTCTATTGCTAACTTTACAAGTTTTGAAATACCTTCTTCACCTTCTAAATTAAGCGCTTCTATACAAAGTGCAGAAAACAAAGTATCCGCTTGCAAATTAAAACTGAAATCTGATAAATCACCTTCACCCAAATGAATTCCATTTGGAAAGAAAAGCTTTATTATGCTATTTATCATCATCATCCTCCCTTTCACGATTTTTATAAACGTATATATATAAGCTCGCAATTAGCTTTTTTCGCTCTTCTTTCTGTCCTATCCACTTATACACTTCATTTGAAAAAATTCTATAGCTTTCTTCATTTTTAGCATTTTCAGCATTCTTTGCTAATGTATAAGCTAAGCGAGCAATGTTTATTTGCTCTTGCGTTTCTTCTTCCATACCTCTTATAAAATCTAAAAGTCTATAAATAAAACTCATACCTTTTTCACTTGTTTCTAAATGTTCCTCTAAAAATAAGACTTTATTTTGAACATCATCAAATTCTGCCCAAGTAAAATGAAGATTCTTATCAAAAATAGTTATTCTATTTTTTCCCTCATCTTTCGATATTTCTTCTAGAGCACCTGTTGTTCTTGCAATCTCTTTAACTGGAAATTTATCTCTAAAAATTCCTATACCTGCTGAAATAGAAAGTTTGCCAATACAAAACTTTTCAAACTCTTTATTTATAAAGACAGAAGCTTCTATAACATCTAACCAAGAGCCTAAAAGGAAAACATCATCACCACCTGCATATATTATAGAAATATTTGCATTTTTATTTTCTAAAATTACATTAATATAATACTTAAAAAACATAGATAGTTGGCGACTAAGAGTAGCGGTTCTACTTAGTGTATTATATTTTGGGGCAAAACCTTTCGTAAACGCATCTCCTAAATTATCGACATCTAAGCGAAGTGCTCCTAGTCTTTTAATACCTTTTGCATTTTTTGCGTAATTGGGTATATCTTTATCTTTATAATAATCACCTACCCAAAGTCTTGTTGCTAGGTTGTTTCCGCTGTAAAACTTATTTTTTCCATAAAGTCTTATTATGCTATTTTCTTTGTTAGGCTCTTTTTCAATCTCCTCCTCATTAAATGATTTTATAAACTGTCCACAATATATAGGAATATCTCCGCTATCGTTTAAAATTGCAAAAAAGTCCTTACCTATTATGTCATTTGAAAAACCAATTAAACTGTTGCAAAAACTACAAGTCTCTTCGTCATTAATTGCATGGCTAACAGTATGACAAATTTTACACTCTCTACCTTCAGTATGTTTATTATTAAGAGATTCAATATCTTCTGCTGTATATCTTGAAAGTTTTTGCTCTGAAATCATCTTGCTTGCTTTTCTAAAAATCTCTTTATAACTATTTTTTGGCGAGTTTTTCAATGTGTTGAATGAAACTTCTGAGTATCCTGCTTCTATAAAAAGTGAATTATCAAAAATGTTTAAAAGCCACTTATTAGTATTTTTGATTGCTTCTGATAGTGTTTCCTTTGTTTGCTCTGTATTTGGTACTAGTAAATAGAAATGCCCTCCTCCAGAATATATCAAATTAGCACGAGAAAGACCAATCTCACAAAGTAGATTATCAGCCAAATTTTCTGTAAAAATTTCTAAATAAAAGCTCTTAGCCCTCAAAGTCTTAAGTGCCTTTTCACTATGTATCGCATAAATGAAATCTTGAATTCCAGAAACATCTACAGAATATAAAAGTGCAAAATGCTCCTCTTTAAATTTGTTCTCTTCTTTAAATAGCATTTTGTGAAAATCTTTCTCACCTTTTTCTTCTAAATACAAGTAAATAGAAGAAGCAGCTGCAGCTGTAAGCTTCAAGTGGTCATATAAAGATATATCTGTTACTTCTTCCTTATAAGTTGAAGAAGGCACAAAAGAAAGGAGTTCTTCTAAAACTTCTAAAAGGCGATTTACATATTTTTCGCTTATTTCAAAGTCTTTAAAGTTATTAGATAGCGTATCTACAATATTTTTATAAATATCATTTTCAAAGTTAATGTATTCAGAAGGATAGTTTAATTCCTTTGAATTTGTATTTATCACAAAAGGTGGATAATATATTTTTGATTCACTTTTACTATTCATTTCATTGTTTCTACTTATTAAAAGGTCAAAAACGCTAGCTAAAGGTGTTCTGCTATTAAAACTCGTTCCAGCGTCTTCAATAATATCTTCCCTTGTATCTGCTACACTTGCTATATTATTAGCAATATAAGTAATATAAGAAAGGGGAGAAATATCAGCTTTTCCAGTCATTTCGCTATTGTGGTGATAACGAACACAATCCAAAATGTGAGAGTCTTTTACTATTTCTTCGAGAAAGTCCTTCCCAATTTTACTGTGTGTTCCACTAAATCCCCCTTGCCTTTGAACTACTTTACCTATATCATGCAAAAGTGCCCCTATAGTTAATTTCAAAAGTTCTTCTCTCATAACCCTCCAATTTTTTATTTAAATTTATCTAATTATACCATTTTATACATTATTTAGTCAAGTTATTTAGAAAATTTTTATCAAAATAAAAATATTTCCGGAAAAAGCTTTTGACACCCCTCGGAAAAAGTACTTTTCTTTTTCCAGACTAACAGTTACATAAAATTTTATCAGAAAATTTTTGACAAAGAGATATAAATATGATATCATATTTATATCAAATGAATTATACTTTTTATAACTCTAATACTTTTCTCTGGGCTGAAAATACTAAAGCCGCAAGATGCCATAGTATAGCAAGCGTACTTCAAAATCGTGATTGTCTTCATTTTCAAATTCAGCCTGAAGCCGCTGAATTTGAAAAATTGCCATTCACGTTTTTCAGGTACGTTTGCTATATATATGTTTTTCGGTAAATATTATGGCACACTTAAAGGCTCAGGAATGTTTTGGTTAAACCCTCCTCACACAGGTGGGAAAGTTTCTTTAAAAATTAAAACATTAGATAATGACAAGCAAAAAATAAACGATTCTAATGGAAATCCTATATTAATAGATACCGTTGTGCTATGGAGAATCGTGGATACTACAAAAGCTTTCTTTGATGTAGATAATTATATAAAGTTTCTTTCCGTAAACTGTGATTCTTCTTTAAGAAGTGTAGTTGCACAATATCCTTATGATAGCGTGAGTGGTGAAAACTCTCTACGTGGAAATAGTGAAGAAATAGCAACTAAAATAAAAGATATGATACAAGAAAAAGTAAAAGATGCTGGCATAGAGGTTAGAGAAGCAACTCCAGTTGTAAATAGCGGCTCTCTATATTAAACAATGCCTATGGAAGAGAAAGAAAGCAAAGGAAAACCTAAGAAAAAACAAATACCCCTTAGAATTTCTGAAAATCTATACAAAGAAATTTCAGGGTGGGCAACAGATGATTTAAGGAGTATTAATGGGCAGATTGAATATTTGCTTTAATGAAGCAGTGAAGAAAAGAAAAAAATAGACTCTATCTCTTAAATTAGGGTCTGTTTTTTTGTTAACTTAAATCATAATCAATGCCTTCTTCAACAAACTGAATATATAATATCCTCATCTTATTTACTTTCGCCCTAAATAAACAACGTAAGAAAGACGGTAGTAAGTCCCGCAATCCCAATAGCAACTCCACTCATTGCACCTTGAATTTCACCTAATTCAATAGCTTTTGAAGTCCCAAGTCCATGTGATGATGCACCAATTGCGACCCCCATTTCTACAGGATTAGTTATTCTGAATATCTTAATCAAATATGGTGAAAAAATCGCACCAGCAATTCCTGTAATTGCAACACAAAGAATCGCAATAGGGATAATCCCTCCACGCTGGTATGCTATATCCATTGCAATCGGAGTAGTAACAGAGCTAGGTACAGTCGAAGCAATAATCACTTCATCAAGCCCAAAGAGATAACCAAGTAAGTATGAAGCTCCAATTGATACGATAGCACTTACAATACAGCCTAATAAAACTGGCAAAAAGTATTCGCCAAGAATTTTACGCTGGCGATAGATTGATAATCCGATAACACATATTGTAGGAGATAAAAATAACTGAATGACTGAGCCACCACGATTAAATTGTTCAAAGCTAATACCAGTTATTTTCAAGAAAATGATGCAAATAATCGTTGCAATTAGGAATGGATTAAGGATAACCCAGCCAGTTTTTTTGTTTACCCATACACCAAATAGATAAGATGCACAACATAAAAAAATTCCTAAAAGTGGCGAATAGAATAAATTTTGCATATTATACTTTCTCCTTTTTCTTGCGATTCATAATCTTCATCGTCAAGCGGATTGTAAATGCACAACTTGCAAAAGTTAAAACTAGTGTGATTAGTGATATGAGCAGCAGTTGAAATCCAATTGTTTGGATTAATCCTAAATGTGCAATCATTCCTACACTAACTGGCAAGATAAAAAGACCGATAGCTTCAAGTAAAAAATTACTCGTTTCTTGGATATGTTCCTCTTTTATGACTCTAATAACAAGAAGCACAGATAAAATAATCATTGCCATAACATTACCAGGAAACCCAAATGGTAAAAAGCTAACAACCACCTCACCTACAAGGCAAATTAAAATTATAATAACAAACTGCTTTAAATATTTCATTTTAGAATTTCTCCATTAATATAGTGAATTAACTTAGTCAGCTATTAAATAAGCCAATAGCAGCTTAATCGTATTATTAACGCCGTCCCAATGTGTCCTTTCCATTCCATGTGAAGCAGCAATACCTGGACCAATTAACGCACCACGAATATCATTGCCACCACTTAAGGCAGCACTTACATCACTTCCATACATCGGATAAATATCAACAACATAATTCAGCTTCTCATCTTTAGCTAATTCAATCAGCTTACTCGTCAACTCATAATCATAAGGTCCGCTCGAATCCTTAGCACAAATACTCACATCATATTCTGTACACTCCAAATCACCCCCAATACACCCCATATCAACAGCGACTAATTCCTCAATTCCAGCTGGAACATGACTACAGCCATGACCTACCTCTTCATATGTCGAAATAATAATTTTTGTATTATGACGTACTGTAACTTGACTTTCTTTCAAATAAGCTAAAACCCCTATGACACAAGCTACACTTATCTTATCATCAAGAAATCTTGATTTAATAAAGGCACTCTCTGTAACTTGAGTTTTAGTATCAATAGCAATAAAATCTCCATTCTGAATACCAAGTTTTAAAACGTCCTCCTTAGATTTAACACGCTCATCAACACGAATATGCATAGTATCGGCATTACGTGCAGCGGTTGCTGCTTCTTTATAAACGTGAGATGATGTATGATTGCTCAAAATTGTTCCAGTATAAACTTTACCATCACGTGTTCGAATGCGACAATACTCACCATCACAAGTAGGAATAATCGGACCACCGATAGGCGTGAAAGCAAGTGTTCCATCACTTTTAATACTACGAACCATTAATCCTAATGTATCCACGTGTGCTGATAACCCAACTGTCTTATCAGATTCACCAGGAATATCAATAATTAAATTACCTTTAGCATTCATGCTAGTTGTGTAACCTAACTTCTCTACCTCTTCCTTGACGAACTTAATCGCTTCCATACAATAACCTGATGGACTATCAATTGCTAATAGTTTTTGTGCAAAGTTTAAAACATAATCTTTCATATTAAAATCATTCATACTTTCCTCCTGTTTGTCCTGTTTTTCTGTTCCAAATTTAAAAATAGTAACAAGATAATCACCTTCAGGATAATCTCCTAAATTATCAAAACCATTCCTTGTATAAAATTCGATTAATTTGTCATTTCCAGCCCAACAGTCTAAATAGAGGACTTTCTCATCATTTTTAGCTAGTTTTTTCACATAGTCAAGAATGTAACTCCCAATATTTTGACCTTGATACTCAGGCAAAATTGCAACCTGGTTAAAATATATACTTTTCGGCTCAAGTGCAAGCGTACTTAAGGAACTTTTTTCTTTAATAAAAAAAGTAGCAATTGCTTGTTCATTGATTGTTACAATATAGGCATGATTTTGTTCAATATCATGTAAAACTTCTTTTTCACACCACGGATAATCCCATTGCATAATACCCTTTTTGTTAAGAAGATTATATGAAACTTTATCAAGAATATTTACGATTTTAGATAAATGTTTCTCAGACGCTTGCTCAATTTTTAAATTTTCAAATTTAATCATGTTTTCTCTACCTCTTTTTATTTTTCAGAATTATACCCTCTCATAATGGTTTATTATTTCTCTCCTATAGCAAGCGTACTTCAAAATCGTGATTGCCTTCATTTTCAAATTCAGCCTGAAGCCGCTGAATTTGAAAAATTGCCATTCACGTTTTTCAGGTACGTTTGCTATAAATAATTCATATAAGCATTATATCATAATATTGGTGATATGTCAAATCTCTGGACTATCTCTTTTGGATTACGCAAAATTTTTCTTTGTAATCATTAGATTTGCAATATAATTACATCTCACCAATATTTCAACAATTGTCAACGATTCAAAAAAATTTAAAAAAACATTTGAAAAATTCTAAAATTTTGTTTATAATATATGTTAGGAAATTTTTCATTATGATAGTAATTCAACTTTAAGTAGTGTGAGATATATGGGTACAATGTTCTTAAGAGCGGATAGTTTAACAAGCATAGATGTCTCTAATTGGGATGTAAGCAATGTAAGATATATGTATAAAATGTTTGGAGATGCACGGAGTCTAACAAACTTAGATGTCTCTAATTGGGATACAAGAAATGTAAGGCGCATGGATGGAATGTTTGGCGTTTGGGAAGAACAGGGCGTTATTAATTTAACAACTTTAGATTTGTCAAATTGGGATACGACTAATTTGACAAATATGAATGAAATGTTTAACAATATGCTGTCATTGAATGAGTTAACTTTGGGAGAAAATTTTATATTTAGAGATAATTCTGACTTACCACCTGTTAGACAAACAAATGACTTCACAGGATATTGGCAAAACATAGGCTCTGGAACAGTTGCTAATCCAACTGGTAGACATGTTCTTACAAGTGAGCAGTTGATGTCGCAATTTAACGGATATACAATGGCAGATACGTTTGTTTGGCAACCAGTAAGTACTAGAGCAATCTTACTCAGATTAATTGCAAATGCAGAATATAGATTAGGAAACTTATTAGATTAAGATATAAATTTTAAGGAGAAAAAACGTGCTATCAGATGATATTCTTATAAATATAGAAAAGCCGTCCAGATATTTAGGCGGCGAATACAACATGGTAAAAAAAGATGTAGAAGGAAAAATTCGCTTTCTATTTTCTTATCCAGACATTTATGAAGTTGGAATGAGCAATATAGGATTAAATATTATATATTACTTCTTAAATAGAAGAGAAGACGTCTATTGCGAAAGAGTTTTTGCACCATGGCACGATATAGAAGAAATTTTGAAAAAAGAGAAAACATCTTTATTTTCTTTAGAAACCTACACACCACTTAGAGAATTTGACTTTTTCGGCTTTACTCTTCAATACGAAATGAGTTATACAAATATTATAAATATGCTTGATATGAGTGGTATTCCAGTTTTTTCAAATGAAAGAGGCGAAGATGATCCAATACTAATAGCGGGTGGTCCTTGCGTATATAATCCAGAGCCTTTAGCAGATATTTTTGACGTTTTCTATATCGGTGAAGGCGAAGTCATGCTGGATATAATTATGGATATTTACAAAGAAAATAAAAATAATAGTGGGACAAAGCTACAATTTCTTGAAAAAATACTTGTTCTTGATGGTGTTTATATACCTACATTTTATGAAGTAGCATATAAAGAGGATGGCACAATAAAACAATTCAGATCAACTCATAAAGATGCTCCTGAAACTATAAAAAAAGTTTTTGCAAGTAATTTAGATGCAATATTTGTTCCAGAAAAACAACTAGTTCCACTAATAGAAACCGAACATTATAGAGCAGTTATAGAACTTTTTCGTGGTTGCATTCGTGGCTGCAGATTTTGCCAAGCTGGATTTACTTATAGACCTGTTCGTGAGAAATCCAAAGAGAAGCTTTTAGAACAAAGTAAAATACTTCTAGAAGCTACAGGACATGAAGAAATAAGCCTTTCTTCATTAAGCACTAGTGATTATACACAGCTTTTAGATTTAGCAGATGTTCTCGCTGTAGACTTTAAAGACATAAATATAGCATTACCTTCTTTGCGTATAGACGGGGTTACTACAGATATAGTGCAAAAACTATCACGCAAAAAAAGGTCTAGTATAACGTTTGCACCAGAAGCAGGGAGCCAAAGGCTTAGAGATGCAATAAATAAAGACATCACCGAAGAAGAAATAATAGAAGGGGCAAGTCTTTCTTTTAAAAATGGCTATAGCAAACTAAAACTTTATTTCATGATAGGCCTCCCATCTGAAACAGAAGAAGATGTCTTAGCAATAAAAGATTTAAGCGAAAAATTGGTGGGGTTATATTTTCAAACAGAAGTGCAAAAAAGAACCCAGCCTAGAATTACGATTAGTACTAGTTGTTTCGTACCTAAGCCTTTCACTCCATACCAATGGGAGCCACAAAATTTATACGAAGAATTCATGAATAAGCAAAAAGTATTAAAGCAAAGCATTGCAAAAAAGCAAATAAATTACAAATATCACGATGCAAAAACAAGCTCTATAGAAGCGGTTATATCCCGCGGGGATAGGCGGATTGGAAAAGCTATTGTAATTGCTTCAAGATTAGGTGCTAAATTCGATGCTTGGAATGATCATTTTAACTATGAAATATGGCAAGAAGCATTTAAACAAGCAGAAATAAATCCTTTCTTTTACGCAAATAGAAAAAGAGAGCTAGATGAAATACTCCCTTGGGATCACATAAATATAGGCATCACAAAAGAATTTTTAGCAAGAGAGCTGGAAAAATCTAAAAAAGAACAAATAACAGAAAATTGCAGAAAAAAATGTTCAGCTTGTGGAATTAATAAAAATTACAAAAAAAATTATGAAAAAAAGGAACTAACAGTAAAATGTTTATAAGGTATAGAATAAAATTTACAAAAGAAGGTCCTTTGAGATTCATAGGTCATTTAGATACTTTAGCACTTTTTCAAAGGGTGATTAGAATTGTTAAGCTTCCTATAGGATATTCAAACGGCTTTAATCCACACCCTAAAACTCTATTTGCAGTACCTTTAAGCCTTGGAATAGCCAGCACTTCAGAATTTTTAGACATCGGGCTAACAGAGGAAGTAAGCATAGAAGCTATAATGAAAATGAATGAGTATTTGCCAGAAGGCTTGAACGTAACAGCTGCCAGGAAATTAAAAGAACATGAAAAAGATGCTTCAAAAGAAACAAGGGCTGCAAGCTATGAACTAACTTTAGCAGAACCTATAAAAGATATGAGCCTTCAGGACGGTTGCTCGAAGGGCTACCCTTTGATTAGTGTGCTTGAAAAAAGTGAAATTCTAGTAGAAAAGAAAAGCAAAAAAAATACCAAAATAGTAAATATTAAGCCACTTATTCATAGCTTTTCTTTAAAAGAAAATATCTTAAAACTTACACTTGCAACTGGAGAAAACAATCTTAATCCTAAGCTCGTTTCAGAATATTTAAACATTTCTGGGGTTAAATATTTGAGATACGATATTTTAAAAGAAAAAGAAGGTAAGCTAGTATCACTTTGGGAGGAATAGAGAATGAACGCAGTAGTAATCGATATTAGAGAAAATTATACTAAAACTGCCCTTTTGAAAGAAGGGCGTGCCATAGAAATTTTAATAGATAGTAGGGATAATATAAGTAAAGTTGGCAATATTTATTTAGGATATGTTAAAGATGTTCATCCAAAATTTTGTTTTGTAACTATTGGAGATGAAATAGCATTTCTTCAAGAGGAAGGGTTGAAACAAGGCGAACACGTCCTAGTGCAAGTTCAGAAAGACAAAATAGGAACAAAGCTAGCTTTTGCTACTAAAACTATTAATTTAGCTGGTCGCTATATAGTTTTAAGGAAAAATGCCTTTGGAGTCACAATT
>Ga0131853_10025131_pt1 | contig 10737 bp, 7 predicted proteins | sample TergutLab28metaG_FD_92764 | JGI IMG/M metagenome (GOLD analysis project Ga0131853, IMG submission 92764) | Labiotermes labralis P1 segment gut microbial communities from Petit-Saut dam, French Guiana - Lab288 P1 (version 2) (version 2) | ecosystem: Host-associated > Arthropoda: Insects >... | reverse complement strand
TTCTTTTGTGTTTTTGTTGTTTTTTTTTATTTTCGGGTAGTTTGAGGGGCGGCCCCTTTCCCCCCAAAAAATTACTCCCCCCCCCCCCCCCCCCCCCCCCCCCCAACAAACACACACACACACACAACACTACATGGAAGTCATAATTTTTGTATGTTAAATACTCATATTGGCTAGCAATTACTAGATTTGTAAATTTTATTTATTTAAACGTGTGAGATGAATAGTATACCAGTTCTGAGACAACCAGCTGCCAGCAGCAGCACATAAACTGGAAAAGCCCAAGAACCATTGGTCTCGTGCACAGTCAATAGTTCACTACATCTACTACTACTACTACTACTACATACCTTGAATGGTGTTATGACACCAATCAAGAACCCACAAGCCTGAGCAGTAAGTGTGACTGTGACACATATCATGATGAATAGCAATATCCTGTATTCCTCCCATGGCTGCTCCGTGAAAGCGTAACTTATGATGATGTATACCACAGAACACAATATCTGTAAATATGAACTTTTAGTAATGGATGACAAATTCAACTAATTATTTCTTCTGACTCATGTGGAAGCACTGGAGCATGGATTGATAATATTTCATTAAGAAATTTTGATAACTCAATGAAGGTTACTTTTTTTTTTAAATGCTCCAGTTCACATGGTGATGCTAGCAAGAACTACAACATAAGAATTATACAGTTCAGTGATCAATATCTGTATATAATTCCTACAATAGCAGATTCTGTGTTACATTTTTCGGACACAGTACAAGTGATGTATTTATGTATAAACATTAAATTACTTTTGTATTTAATGACAAATTGGAAAAGTAATGTATTTTATAGCTAATAACAAAGTGGTGTTAACAGTATTTGAGCACAGAGAATGCTTGTGAACATAACCTCTGTATGTTTGTGTTAAACTTCTTATAGCACGTTTGGAGCATATTTAAATTTAATGGGTTATGAATGAAAGTGTCATAATTCTGCTTCATACTGTAAAATGGTATAATGTTGTATCTCATACCTGGATAGGAATCTCTATCAAAATTATGGCCAAGAAACTAGGCAGCAGTGAATACCATCGATTAAAATACTCTCTTCTTAGTATATTCATCTCCAGAGGAACTGAGACAAATAAAAAGACTCATTTGTAATGATAAAACCAACAGGATAAACAGTGAGTGGTTGAAAAACCAAGCAAACAAACAAACAAACAAACAAACAACTGAAGTTTAAAGTTAATTTTCATTCTTGTCTGTACATGGTTCTTTCACAGACGTAATTGGTCTAATTTATGCTCTGCAGAAATGAATTCTGAGAGCATGAAATTAAATCAGTATGTGAAATCAACACTGTACTAATCACATTTCACCAGCCAATTTCATTTACATTACTGATGTATATTTTACTCCTCTTCTTATTTATGCTTTCATTGCTCTTCAACTCAGTTTACACAATACATTCTCCTTATTTTGAAACCCAGTTTGTATCAGAAGAATCAAGAACTTCCTGCATTGCACATAATATAAACCATTTGATATTTTCCCTGGCATGTCATTTGTGACATTTATTTATTTATTTACTTATTTATGTATTCATTCATTCTTTCATTTGTCCATTCTTTCATTCATTCATCCCCCAATCCATGATTTATTTCCACAGCACTAATTTTGGTTTCGTGCTTGAAAAAATAATGCAACAAAACTTGAAATTATGACTGTAAAAATTAACAAGTTAGGAGTTTTGGTAAATTTTTTAAGCACTGTAAGACATAAAGTTGTAAATTCTTTCTTTAAATATTCATAACCTGATGCCATGGTCCATCAATAACCATGGCTTCTGAATTTGACATTCTTAGTACAAAAAAATTTTCCAATGCTATTTATGGCTATCGTCATTGTATTTTTCAGTGCTCAGTGGCCTGCTTTTTTTGTATTTTTTGTATCAACTACATGTAATATTCATTATTGTACAAAAATCTGCCACTTCTTTTTTAATGGTTTGAATGAAAACATATAAATATACACTTTTTGGTACTTGTGCATTAAGTTGACTAAGAGGAGAACTGTTATGCTACATTAATGTGCATAAACATTGCATTTGGAACAGATAGTGTAATAACATACCAACTAGCATAATTTTTTAAGTTTGTTAAGTCCTTTTGAGTATTTACTGTTCATTATCATTTTGTCAAGAAGACAATGTTCACCGAAATGTATGCAGGCTCACTGGTCGTACAGGCCACAAATTTAAGAATTCAATATTATTTATTCATACTATCTTCCTGTAAACTCAATTGGTGACTTCATCATACCCAATTTGAACCTTTACTGAATACTGTTTGATGATTGCTTGTAACAAATATACATTACTCGATGCCAGATTTCATAAAAATAAGTGACCTGGGGTTCTGACAGTGATGTTGATGAAGATTTCATTCTTCATGAGGGAAGCACTACAGTCCTCCAAAACACTGGTAACTATTGACCAATCAATACAACATAACATCCCAGAAGATACAAATCTTCTTCACAAAAATATGTTCTCAAGGTGGACACAGTTACTTGCGTACAGTGGGTAGGACAACTCACATAATTCAACTAAGCACTTGGTTCAAAAATGTGTTTTATGCTTACAGTTATCTGTTGGTATTTTTATAAACTTTAACATTTAATTCTGTAAAAAGGTAAAAGGTAAAGCCGTCCCATTACAGGCCTGGAGTGGTCCAGAGGGTTCCAGGAAGTTAAGGTCCCCAGATTTAATGACAACGGCACAGGATTCTGGTAAGGTTGTCAGCCTTACGCACTGGCCGTCTTTACGCCAAGGAAATGCTCCTGGTACTCATTTCTGTTAGAGGCTGAGTCGACCCCAGGGCCATAGTGTGATAGGAAGGATTTTATGTCAATAAAAAATTCCAATGACACTATCTTGGATCGAACCAGCGACCTTCTGGTTTGTAGCACAGCACCTTAACCACTGTGCTACCGCGGTCCCCATTTAATTCTATACCAATATAAATTGATATGTGATGACAGACTCTTAAGCAGTAGTGCATTAATCTCTTCCTACAGGGTTACTCATGAAGTTTTTAAATGCAGATGTCATTGGCTTTGTTTGTTTTTAGAGAATGAGATTTAATGTGGAACACACAACCATTCAGTTCAGTTAATGCTAAAATACCACCTCAGGCCCAATACAACAAGAACACTCTATGAATAATGCTTGTTACAATTTGCAAGCAGTAAAAATAATGTGTAAATCACACTTTATTGGAAGGAAACTTCTATGGCTGGGTGAAAAGTAGGTAATGCAATGGACATCATGATTTATGTTCTTATGATAGTGCTGTTAGTGCATGTACACCAAGGAATTATGATAATGTCCTGCATAATACATGGCTTAAACGTGGATCCACACACTGCATACTATAAAGTTCATGTGCAACCCTTGGAAGACTTAAGAATAAGGTTGCAGGAGAGTTATATCAGAATGAATCTTGGGGAAATAAATGTAGCTTGTGACACTGAAATGCAGCACTCTGGTTCAGAGAGGAACTGTTGAGAGATTTTGGTGCCATTAATATTGGATCTTGAGTATTCTCTCTTTCTCACTCTCTGCAGATGTGTGTTTTATTTGTTTGTTTGTTTGTTTGTTTGCTTGCTTTGTTTGTTCACAAAATTCTCATAGTAGGGGAACTCCTTGAACACTTTTTAATTGGCATCCTGTATGCCTTGCAGTGACACTTAGATGTCAGTTACCTCTTTTGGGCTTTTTTTGTGTATATGAAAAAAATAAAATGAGTTGCCTGCTTAAAGAGTTGAAAGAAGAGCACAATGTTCCCCTGTGTTGATGACAAGAGAACATATTAGCATAATCTCAGCAGGAACTTAAAGTAGCCTGTGAGATGATGTACTGATGCTTGGGGTCATCAGCTGTCCATATTTTGGATACAATGTTAGTTTTCAGTGAGTTAGTACTTGCAAGAATGAACTATATTAGCACTCCTTCAGTAAGCATTATATGCTAGACATAACTTACTTGAAAGTGTGACTGCCATCTTGCCAGTATACACAAGGAACAGAGTTGTACCGTACAGATAGACATAGTTAGCGAACACCGAGTCAGCTTTTGCTCCCACTCCGGAATACAAGTATCCAAATATAAGTCCAATGGCCAAGTGTGCCCCAATGCGTAACAGGAAGTTTTTCTGTAAATAAATAAATAAGATAATGTGGTTTGTGGTACATTTTGACTTTGAGCTTTCTGAACCATTTGTTACAATAAATCCAACACATTACATAGTATAGTAAATATACAGTAAAACAATATAATTACTTTAAGATGCTCATGTAAAAAAAGTATTTTTATTCCTGTAAATATTTTATCATGGAAAAGTATATCTATGACTAGCAACATACAGGCTTCTGTACCTTCTAATATGTGTAAATTATTCCCAAAGATGACCTAGATTGGTTGACACACGTAACGACAAATTTTAATACTGTTTTGCTGTAGTATGTATTCTATTGCGTATTATGTTGGATTTATTGTAATCAAAAGAAGATGTGTGTTAATTAATGGGGTGGCAGCGGATTTAACACATTTCACAGAAACAAATCAATTAGGTGTGGTAACTCTATAAAGCATAGTACTCGTTCTATCTACTACCTTCTGTAAATTTAAAAGAACACTTCATTTTGCCCTGTGTGTGTGTGTGTGTGTGTGTGTGTGTATGTGTGTGTGTGTGTGTGTGTGTGTGTGTGTGTGTGCGCGCGTGTGTGTGTGTGTGTGCGCGTGTGTATGTGTGTATTTTATGTGTTGCTAAATATAGTGGAGAAGTAGTGTACTGTCTGTGGAGTAGGAACTGACTTTATATGTATCATTTGGATCAGGCATATCAAATTTATTTGAACATGTACAAAGCTGTGAGCTATGAGATTAACTTTTGGGCCACAGAAGTTTAAAAGTAAAAGGAAAAATATAGTTCCAAAACAACAGGATACCACATATATGATGGAAAACGTAAGCTTTTTAAGCAGTCTAAATAAGAAAATTATACATTAGCTTATCCATAATATCTAACCTCTGATCAGAAAATTTTCCAGAAACTTTCACTAATGACAATTTATAATTACTGGTGACTAATGCATATCTTAATTGTGAGCTTGTAGGGTACTTGTTTCATTTTGTAACAGTGAAAACAATTTTTCACACAAAACATTACACATGTAAGGCAAGCACACTAAATAAATTTGGAAACTGATATACAGATCAGTATGTACAAAAACTTCGCACTCAGTCACTAAATTTTTCTTTGAGCAGTGAATCACACTGCACTTCTATCTCCTCCATTTGTTTATCTCTGTCTGCTTTATCAACATCAAAAGTATATGGTTCAGTGAACATGGACAATTTGATTTCATAATGCTTAAAACCTTGAAATTCATTTTAAAATTCTGGTCTCGGCAATCCAGTATATACATTCACAAGGATGTGAAGATTCATAATTTGGTTTCATAAAGTTTAAAACCTTGAGATTCATTTTCAAATTCTGTTATGAGCAATTCAGTATTTACAGCGATGGGGAGTAAAAACTCTCAGTCACAAGTGTGTAGTTTATTGCTTGCTGTATGTTTACTGAGTAGCATTTGAACTGTAGATTTGACTGGCACAAATCAAATGGTTTGCAGTTTTCAAAATGTTCTGAATTTTAATTTTTTATTTGCATTTCCCAGAGCTGAAGTTCTATCCAGTTAAGGTTACACATTCTAAAACAGAGACGTTACTAAATTCTGTATTCCATAATACCTTCACATTCAAGTCATTTAGATGTTTTGTAACATCAACTACACAGGCTGGAACTAATTTCCAGTTCATATTTTTTGTGTTGCTAACATCTTATTTTTTTAATTTATAAAAATATAACCAGTTTCATGGAGTACTGTCATTCTTGAAAAGCAAACAATTAGCCCACTCTTATGGAACCTGAAGATTCCTCACCATGCTCATAAGAGCCTACTGCTTGTCCTTGTCCTGTGCTAGATTCATCTACTCCATACCTTTCCAGCTTATGTATTGAAGATTTCTTTCCAAGGAGTCTCAGTCCTTCCGGTTCCCCAACAAAACCCCAGATACATTTCTCTTCTCCTCCATGTGTGCCACACACCCCACCCACCTCATCATCATTCATTTGATCACCTGATTAATATTTGGTGAGGCACAGAAATCATGAAGCTGCTCACTATGTGATTTTCTATGGCCACTTGGTACTTCCGCCTAGACTGAAGTATATTCTTCAGCATGCTACTCTCAAACACTCTGACCCTGTGTAAGGGACCAAGTTTCACACCCATACAATACAACAGGCACAATTATAGTTCTGTACATTTTAATCTTCATATTATTAGACAGCAAACAACAAGATGATAGATAATACCACTGTCAAGTCATAAAATGCTTTCCACATCTTTAATAGGGCATAATTCAATGATTAAAGTTGATGATTCACCTCTTTTTAAAATATGTTCCAATCTCATTACTTTGCCTGACAAGACTTCTTGGTGCATTGTACAGTGACAACTACGAATTTTACTGCCTAGTCTTTGATTCACTTTGCCCGCAGGGTCCGTTTTAATACCTGTCATGCTATGACAGCTCCATCATTCACAATGTACAGAAGCATGACATATCTGTCCACCTTCAAACTGCCCAACTCATGATTACAGTACTGCTTTATGCTCATCAGCCTGAATCCATCCCAAGGATTATAGGGAGAGATATGAAGCTAGTTTCATAGTCATCCAAATAAACATATTCCTTTTATTCCAAAGTTATTGCTACTCTTTGAACAATTCAAATAAACCAGCTACAATCATGGAAAACTTGAAGACTGACTAAGATGCATGCGGTTAGTCCAAGAAACTCTGGTTTTCAACAAGACAGGGCTACATGTCATGTCATCAGAATAGGTATGGCTTGGCCTGCCTGAAATGTGTGCCGGCTGGCTAATCTCACAGCTCGGTGGTATTCCCTGGCCAGCTCACGCCCCAGATCTCTCAGCCACTTATTTCTTTTTATGGGTTATCCTAATTATTATTTGTTGATAGACCTGAAACACTGCTAAATTGAATCCATCAAGAAATAGAGAACATAATTATGCCACAACTGTAGAGTCATGGATGAGTTTGAACGCCATGTGGAAAAGTGTACTGAGTTGAAATTAGGACTTTTACTTGGAACAATTTTCAAGTCATAAAGTATCTATAAATATCCTGACTTTGTGCTTTCAATAGTGCAATAATGTTATCTGTATTTAGAATAACAAATGGACCACTGCAGTGTGAAATGTGTCAATCCTTTATGAAGAACCCATTACATGGTAATTAGAGTAGGTTCTTGGCCATAAGGTGGTGGTTTATGTATGTGACAGTGATAACACAAGACAACACAATACACACACATGCATGCGCGTGCTGTTTACTTACGTAATTTCTACAGAGTATTATGATATTCCTATAGTAAAGCAGAAAGAACTGAGCAAAGAGTGACGGTGGAACTGCGCATGTTTTGAAAATGTCATCAGTCGATGAGTTCTCACTGCTGGCCAGACTTGCATACTGAGTAGGCAGTTTGTGACCATCCACACTTGTTTCTGCAGGAAAGATAAAATAGTAATATGTATGAATGTGTGTGTTGTTCTTTCACAATCTTCTGCATATATTCTTCTGAATATATTCTATGAATTTTTTAACACTTAATTCCATATATTCTTCCCCCTTCCCCTCACACTAGAAATGTACGACCAGCCAGTTAGCTTGCTTAACACTTTGAAGCCTGAAGAAAAGGGAGGTAAGATTCAAGCATCTCAAGAGGGAGTGTAACTAGTTGGGACATACCAGCTTCTCCTCTGTTCCAGTTATGTTTAATCTGTTGGCCGAACACACACAGATACATAATATAACGAAAACATAGAAGCTTTATTGCTTGCCAGTAAGGAGGCTGGTCGAGAAGTAAATCCTGAGAAAACTACATATATGTATGTATGTTTTATATATATATATACACGTGTCTTATGAACAGAGCAGTGCTACAATCCTCTGAAAATGGGGCCATGTCAATATTTCAAAATGACAATAAATCAAAATTGCAGGCGTGAAGAAATTAAGAGCAGATGAAAATCAGGGAATGCCTGCAACCATTCGGCCCAGAAACTTTTCGTGTTTGCTATCCAAAAATATGTTACAATATACACGACTATAATTTTGCCTGTTGTAATGTACTGGTGTGGAACTTGTGCAACCAAGCAGTTATGTGCACAGTAGTTAAACCTATAAGCATACTAATTTTTTAAATCTTATTTAAACATTTTATTACTTGCTGCCTTATTCTTAATTCCCATGTTACAGCAGCAAAACACAAAAACAATTAAATGCTGCAAAATAATTCAGTTACAGCAAACAGCCTGTATTTCATAATTGTCCAACAAGATGCGACTTATTCAGTTTATTACATTTCTGTAGGCAGTTCTACATGTTTCGGGTGTCAACACCCGAAACACCTAGAGCTGCCTATAGAAATGTAATAAACTGAATAAGTCGCATCTTGTTGGACAGTTATTAAATATCGATTCACGCAGGGACCCATGTACATAAAAAAAGCCTATATTTCGTTACTTATTTACGACCCCTATAATGTGAGGCCATTATTTACCTTACGTGCAAAACCGACGTTGCACTAAGTAACTTGTGAACATTTTTATGGGACTGCTTGTAATTAGAGTAGAACTCTACTTATCCGAATTAATTGGGACGGCGAGATATCCGGCTATGCAGAAAATCCGGATAATTTGATTTTTTCTTTGAAAATAGGCTACATTGGCAGTTTGAAGTGGAAAAAAATCTGCACACAGCTGTTTGAGACGATATATTTCTTTACTTACTTACAAATAAAACATTAATTCCTTATATGTATTTGCCAACTGGGCGGAAAATTTAAGCCATGAAAAGATGTAGTATAATTACATTAAGAAAATGTTTGACTTACAAATTTACTTTACGTTTCATTTGTACACAGAATCCTCAACTGCATCACTCTCAGCCCTTCTTTTCATTTTTATGTGCAGAATTGCAATCTTCACTTGCAAGAACGGAAACAAACTTTAAAACCCATTCTGTGCGTTTTTTTACATATCCGAGACTGTTAAAAGTTCCTACACCATGTTCTTCTGCTAGCCTTTTCCCTGATTCGTCTTTCTGTAGCCTATTAACAATATTCACTTTGTCCTTCTTTGTCAAAACCACATGTTTTGTATTCGGCACCATCACCCCGAATATCTTAAACTTTTCTTTTTTTAATAAAACTTGTACGACTTTACTGCACGATTTTCAACACGCACAGCTCACCACTTAATGTCTACACAACCACCGTTCTGACTGAAAGGTAGCTGTCTGAGGCCACGTGAGTCATGCACAAAACAAAAGTATTAGGGTGGTTGGGCCTGGAAGTCGGGTGATGACCGTAAACTTTCACTGCTGACGAAGACTCTGGGAATTCCTTGTCTAATTTAGGAACCCCTTCGGCTGTTACTATTTACAGTACGTACTGCATGTAAAACCTTTCGACCACGCCTGATTTGAGGTTCTAGAAACCATAACACTCAACTTGAACCGATAACCGGTAATTTCAAGGCAGGTTAGTGTTTTAGAATTCTCGACAAATATACCCGAAGGGACAAGCCGATTCTGACAACCAGCATTCAGATAAGTGGAGTTCTACTGTATATAATTATGATTACTTGCGGTTAGAAACCGCTGTAGAATTTACTAACGTGATATTAGTGTGGCGATCAGAATAAATTCTCAGAACCGTGATCTGCAGTTTGAGAATCGCTGGGTTGCATCATACGCAGTGAGATGAACTGACATGTTACTGTTAGTTGACCTTTGCCACTTACCAGAAGTAGCCGTCATTACTTCTTCTTTTGCCCCAGACGTGAGTGTAGGCAACTTCCGCCGTTCAGTTGCGCCCTTCGCTGCTTCAGCTGCCAGGACTGCGATATCGGTTTCGTATTCTCCGATCGCCACTTCAATTACTGCAAAAACACCGTCACAGTGTATGACAACAGAACAGTCGGACCGTGCCCTCACTCCACTGTGTGTGTGTGTGGCGGCAAAACTAGACACTTTTTGACGACCTACGCGAACCCACTGTAGAAGCCGAAACAGTAACAGAGCAACATTTGTGACATTTAAAACGAGACATACTGTACATTGACACTGCCAGTTCAGTATTAATCAAAGTCAGACCTGTTTGTTCGTTCACGATTCGTAACCCGTGTCACAGTGACATCAATGGGCGACTTCTCCTTATTATTCTATATGAGCATATCCTGGCTAAGGTCGAAAATCTCCCTCACATCCCTGCCCGAGGCAATTCTGCCATTTTATCCCGTATTACACCTCTGTGCATAATTGTGTCTGTGTATGTACGTATGTGTGTGTACGTATATGTACGGATGTGTGTGCATACAGGGTGTCCCAGGAGGAATGTGACAGACTTCGGAAGGGTGTTCCTTATGTTAAAGTATACCGATATAACCCAAAACACCTATATCCTAAGTTGAACGGTTACGGAGATAATGGCCAGAGAAGTTTGAAACTTTGACAGCTGTTACACACTTATTGATTACCAAATACATATTAAAACTGGCAGGAATATGTGGTTTCTGTAATGTT
>Ga0131853_10025130_pt1 | contig 10737 bp, 5 predicted proteins | sample TergutLab28metaG_FD_92764 | JGI IMG/M metagenome (GOLD analysis project Ga0131853, IMG submission 92764) | Labiotermes labralis P1 segment gut microbial communities from Petit-Saut dam, French Guiana - Lab288 P1 (version 2) (version 2) | ecosystem: Host-associated > Arthropoda: Insects >... | reverse complement strand
TATGCCCATCATCAGGAGCTCGCGACTATGATGTTGGTTACCACATTGGTCGTTTCGTTCTTGGTTTGCTGTATGTTGGAGGTTAGGTGCAGTTAGGCTGGAGTAGTGTCCGGGTTGCAGGCTAGCCTGCAGCCCGGACACTACTCCAGCCTAACTGCACCTAACCTCCAACATACAGCAAACCAAGAACGAAACGACCAATTTGGTAACCAACATCATAGTCGCGAGCTCCTGATGATGGGCATAGTAGTGCCCGAAACATGTTGAGCCTGTAAGAAGTACAATAAAATAACAAGTGGCATCTAGTTGGTTTTTGTTCTTCATTCATCACAATGATGCACGGTCCAACAAACATAAAAAATTCCGGACTTCTTACATCCAGTACGCACCTGTAGAACCAAAAGGTACATAAACGCAGTCAGGTCTTCTGGGATGTTACACGGCGTCTACCAATAAACGTTACCGATGTTTCAAAGGATGTAGTACCTTCATCTTCAGCGTCAGTCCAATTGCTGTCTTCAGGATCAAGTAATCAAACTGCTTGACCCTGAAAATGATGGAACTAAGATCCTTCAAAACGTCAGTAATTATTTAAAAGTCATCACGGAGTGAAGCCACAAATACCTGGATATTCAGGAGCATCGCTGTTAAGACACTAAAATCTTTACAGACTAAAACCTCGCTTTTACTGATTAAATGGTTACGAATTCCTATGATCAGAACGATTAATTAGGCAGATAGCGTTTTGTAAAACCAGTTTGTTTCTCAATTTTTAAGAAAGAAGCATGGAATTAGAACAACTGTTTTTTAAAACATGCAAGTTCACTAGTAATTTATATGCACATACGAACAAATTCATTACGTAAATCAGCCGTGGAATTATGCTTTACAAAACAGCGCAATAAACCTTTCAACAGAAAATCTATTTTAATGGAGCAGTTCAACAGGAAATCTAATATGAAGGTAATATTCAACCACAAAGTTTCAACACACCTAACAATTCTGTTCCCAAGGAAGTCCGTCAAGATCGAACTTTATTTTCATTAACGCCATAACGAAGATTTCTTTTACACATTCCAGTTAGCAAAAGGCTCAACTTAAATCGCGACTCTACATTTGTTAGTTAGGAAATACAGTAACAGAACTTTATATTACATTCAAACGTGTATATTATATTTATTTATTCATTTAGCCGTAGTTTATTTAATGACGGTGTTAGTAACCCAGATTATATAGTTAAACATGTTTGGATTATGACAGTAATTAACTGGAAATAATATACGACTGGTCACAGCGTAATAGTTTAATAGCCAGGCATTTCCGTGGAGAGAGTCGGAAAAATATGGAAAGATCTCTTTCAGGACAACCCCTGCTCTGGCCAAGATACCAATGATCTCACAGTAAAACGTGATTTTCTTTTCGCTAATTGAGTCGGAAGACTAATTATCCATAATAATTTCGGTTTTAAAGTAAGACTGATTTCATTATATTCAATTATAAACACTACACACGACGACATTAAAAAAAAATAAGAATACACTATAACAAGAATTCGTGAGAAGCAGAAAATATAACACATTTACATTTGAAACACTTTTAGGATATGCTGTCATAAAAAAAATGTGACATTGATCATTTTTTATGAATATTCACCGACACACAACCAAAGGTCAGAGATCAGGACAATATCACCGACAAGCCATTATCCTTACAAGTGGCGTGTCTGGTGGTCGAAGACAGAAATAAAAGTGTTCAGCTGTTCCAAGTGATCATTACAGATAATATGCCCAATATCGTAGACAAAATTGTGCAAAAATTTGAGAGGATTAAATAGGATCCTTAACGTAAGAGGGTGTCAGGATCTCGCGTAATCGTACGAAAAATACTACAGGCAGAAAGTAAGCAATACCAATGTGAATATATCGTAATTACAATACTTATTTCAAAAAAATTATACATACAAAAACACAGTTTCATTTCTTTCACCGTGTTAAACTTTCCCATCAGTAACAACTGTTCATCCAGGAAATGTGAACAAGGATATGAATACAACACTAGGCAGAACAGCATGGCCATGAAGCATGCTAGCTGAACAGCTTAACAAAATTTGTCTTTATAATTTATTTCGACCTCTGGCTGGTTGATTTTACTCGCTATTTATAACTGATAATTCTGGTTACTGACAATTCCCATTATCCGATTTTGCGTCAAGAGATACTCCCATCACCGACACTGCTTGCAGCACACAAGGTAGGCCACTGTCTATGAAGTCCGTTTATTCTTATCCGTGCAAGTTTATTTACTGCAAACACGGTGAACTACGTACGCAGAAATCCAAAGACCGCGGAAGATTATCTGAATTTATGGAAGCTATTTTGTTTAAAATACGCATCCGTATTTATTAAAATATAGGAGAAGTTATGATAAAAGTCATCCCCGATGTGTTTAATAGGAATACTTAAAATAATATAATAGATATACCGTCAAACATGCCAATTTTATTATGAAGATTTGGCTACACAGCCGAAGAATGAAAGACCAACTTGATGTGACTTGCTATTTTTTTCACTTCTTATGTACTCAACATGTTTCGGCCGCACCAAATCTCCAACACACAACGAACCGAGAACAAAACGAAGGATGTGGTAATTAAACAGCACAGTCGCAAGCTCCCGATGATGGATATATTAATGTCCGAAACATGTTGACTACATAAGAAGTGAAATAAAATAGCAAGTGACATCAAGTCGGTCTTTCATTCTTCAGCTATTACAATGATGCATAATGCACGGTCCAATAAACATAAGATTTGGCTACATGTTTCGACTCTACAGGGTCATCATCAGGCCTTCATTATGAAACATTTTATCAAAATGTTTACAAATATTTACGAATACGAAGTAGGTTCGTGTCTAGACACGAACCTACTTCGTATTTGTAAACATTGGTTGGGATCCCAAGAATGTACGCAGCTTTTTAATAAAAGGGTTCATAATGAAGACCTAATGATGACCCTACAGGGTGGAAACATGTAGCCAAATCTTCCTAACAAAATTGGTGTGTTTGACGGTGTGTCTATTTTATAGGTTATGATAAACTTAATATTATACGGCTGAGAATGTAGGCCTGAAAAGAAGGACTTTGTCCTGATTTTCAATCGTACTAAAATATGTTCCACAGTACAGCCATTAAATTCTGAGGCAGTGACAACCTGCTGGAAGTCCTAATGTGCCACACTGAATTCAATCTGAAGAAATATACCACGACTTAAAAACAGTTGAAAATATATTTCCGTTTATCCCGATTTTGTCCGACGTATTCATACTGTCACTAAGTTCACATACTAATAGGGTGTTGTGGTAGCATGATGCCACAACACCCTATTAGTACAACGAAGTTAATCAGTGACTATTTTTAATGTGACTTTAGCAAGGAAAATATAGATCCCTGATGATGGTCTTAGGACCGAAACATGTCGGAGCAGTTTTAGTGTTTTAATGTGTAACTTTTATATAAGTGCATTAGTTGGTGTATTAATTGAATAACTCGACAACATGCACGGTGTAACAATGAAAATTCACATACATACTATGCAGAAGAAGTACAGAATGTGAAAAACAGTTTTTAAATAACACAGGCTTCACAGACTGCTGCTCGTAGCAAAACGTATTCGAATCACTGAAACAGAAAAACAGAAAACGAAACTTGCAAGTTCATAGCCAAAAGATTGGTCGCAGATGTAAATAATGGCAGATGATGATCTTGGAGCCTGTAGTGTCACCGCATAATCATCAGTCACTAAATAATACCGACACCGATGTAGACCCCTATATCTTCTTGATGGAATACATGCACAGTGTTGAGCATTGCTATGCGAATCATGCAGAGAACATACAGCAATGAACGAGAAACAGCATTGTCTTTAGCTAGGAGATAATGTTCCCCCTTCCACCCAACAGTGAGGTGATATTAGTAGGTATACCATCGGCAGCAGTCATGGAATTTTGTCCCGACACTGGGGACAGTAGCAATCCTCACGTCCGCACAAATTTATACACTACACCGAACACTAGAACACTAACCAACACGAGTACTAATGCGGTGATAACCTTTGCGAAGGCATTGAGTCCCGTGTCCGATGGATCAACAGGACTCGAATTAGGTTGATTACACCTCCGTCTTTTTCCTGCCAAACCGCGTGCTAAAGCTGGGAAAGCTAGGCTCTGTGTAAACGTCAGTTTATGTAACGACTCAGACAGACTGTACGGTCCCACACTGCCTCTTGCTGCAGCTCTCAGCAGCGCATATTCCAGGTCCAGGGCGTCCAGCAACGAATACCGTGCAGTCATTGTAGAACTTCGCCGTCGGTCTCGATCGTTCTGTAGCCACGGATCTGAGGTTCTGTAGCCCATAGAAGCCACAGCTGCTGCAACACTTGTCATTGAGGAAGTGGTGGACGAGGAGCATGACGCCGCGAACCCGGTTGTTGCAACCATGGGAAACTCGTTCATGTCCTCCGTGGAGGATTGGTCTGGGGAACCGGGTGTTCGCAGAAGACGGGCATGATCAGGGTGCAGAAGGGCAGTACTGGGACGGCGTGTTCCTCCTGCTGTTGGTGAAGGTGAAGATGTGGGAATGGGTGGCTGCACTACTACCGTGCACTGGTGTGGTCCTGGAGACGGACTCACCTGCAACAACGAGCACATGACGCACAAAACTGAATTTTAATTCGAAACTAATAATCTGTCTTTCTAGTTTCAGTATCAGTTGTTAGGTTTCGCGGCGGCGCTGTTGCTAACATACACTATTTCTGCGGAGTAAAGAATATGCGCAGAAGAGTTATCCATATTACACTGCACTTTTCTAATCAACAGATTGTTTAAATCGTGAACCTACTAACGGTACATCGATGGTAAAACAAATCAAAGACTGCAAAAATTTGATTACAATTTGTGTATGGTGTGTTGGAGAAGTAAAAGAAAGATGTGTGGAGCAGAATATTTCAATTTCATTCAATTTGCTGAAATATGAAAAAAGAGGGTTTAGAGAAATATTTACTTGTTTGCATAGGATTACTTGGTTTCAGAATTTCGACAAGAGCCTCGTTTCAGAAAAGGAGTCACGTTTCAGAAATTTGTTTTGTTTCCTGTCCGTCCCCTTACACCTGAGAATGCAAACCGATCGATTTCCCGATATGTCGTGCTTTCTATTGAATAACCTATGAGAGTGCAGACAAGTCCAGAATCCTAAGAAACGTTACATAATATGGGTACAGTGGTCAGGAACTTCAGATGTAACACAATTGTAATATTACGTGGAAGTAAGAGACTGCCTTTACTGTGGCTACCAAATGTTCCTCACTTCGGATAATGGAACTTTATGACATTCTTTACGTTCCCGTAACAGACACAGAATGCAGTTCAAGGGTGCATGTCATGCACAGGCCTTAACCAAAGCTGACTAAGGATACCGTAACAGTGACTTATTCTGCATGGTCTACCGATCGCATGATACTCGTCGAAATGAGGCTGTTGGTAGTTCTATCTGGCACTACTCAGTGAGGCTGAGATCCACAGATGTTCCTGCAGTAGAGCCCTTCCGTCGAACATAAGCGTTAAGTCTACTGAAGGAGTGCATCTTGTTGTTGGCAGAGTTTGTAGTACGCTTATACTACGGTCAACATGTATCTGTATATGTGTGTTGTGTGTGTGTGTGTGTGTTTGTGTATGTATTTAAGCATGTATGTACTACGCATGTATGTACTACGCATGTATGTATGTATGTGTATGTGTGTGTATGTATTATATAAATATGTATGTATGTATGTATATATGTATGTACCTATTTATATATGGATGCATGTACGTTTATATATGTATGTATGTAAGTATGTATGTACGTATTTATGTATGTAAGTACGTATGTATGTCCATGTAGGTACATAAGTATGTATGTATGTATGTATGTATGTATGTGTTTGTTTGTTTGTTTTCGTCAGCACGACACTGAGTTTAAACAGTCCACAGCACCACATATTAACACACAAATTCCTACCAATAATTAAATGTACAAGACAGGGTACGCATGCACGACTGTTTTCAGTACACACATTTTTCCAAATGCGCCATTTATGATTTTACGTGCCCCAAACAATAAAACCGTCCTTATCATCGGATCAAATCAATAAAATTTGAATCGCCTAATGTAACTGACTGGTTACCAACTGTAATACTTTCAAGTCAGTGAAATCCGACTAATATAATTGTTATCTACAAACTGATCCAACACTGCGTTCACCTAACACCGCAGCCTGTCGGAAGGTGGACTGACTGTGTAAGTATTTCTGAAGTGTCATATGTGTGTAGTGTTGGTTCAATTTGTAGACAACAACTTGCTAGACGTGCTCGGTACAAGCAACAATACGAAACTAGCATAATTAGTCTAAATATGGCGCGGTTTGATTTTCGCCCTCTCATGGCAATCAATCAACCTCAGTTCACAAAGGCACCTTCAGATTTCAGCAATTAACGGCAGATGGATACAGGCTTCAGACGGTAAAAAGGCATCTGCAATTTTTGGAAGTAGTTTGTCTCCGGATCACGAATATTGTCCAGTTGTCCTTGTACCGTTTGCAGAAAACCGTGTTTAGGGTAATGCTATACATACGAGCACTGGTTCGCGTTGGCGGGATGAAATGAAAACAACAAAACATTCTTCACAAGGGAAAGAACAGAACAGCGCGCATTCCTTTTTTAAAGAAAGGCTATTATGCCGATTATGATGTGTCGGCGTCGTCAAAAGTGTAATGTCTTCTGCCACTGGAGCATTGTCGTCGTGGGTTTGGTTCCCACTCGTGGTATGGATGTAGGTTTGCGATGTACCCTGTGTGTGAGTTGTTCTTGCGATGGGCCGATCCCTTAAAAAGGGAGCCTTAAATATATGTAAACAAGATTCAGACACCTGAAAAACGGGAGGCCCTGAACTGGTCTTTAGCGCCATAGATACGTGGAGATATAATGAGTTTCATTATGATCATATTACCGAGACGTGTTTCTAGAAGTTTTAAGTGTCCAGAACGTGCGTATGCATAAAATTCACAAGAAATTGTGTCGATAAGATAAGAAGTGTACTTCAGCCTGCCCAAGGAAGGATCACCCATTGAAACGGTAGCAACACACAGAAAAAGTCCAATTTTCCGTTTGCATTTTCAACGACAATTCATCAGCGCGTTTAAATGCTGAATGCATATTATACGCATATATGTAGTGAACAACTTTACCTTTCATTACGCTTTCAACATAACCTGAATAATGTAAATCAATTACTACTGAAATATGTGTATATTCATTTTGTTTAGCACAGGGACAACGAAAGTTTGCACTTAGTCCCGTCAGCTTGCTTCTATTACGATATTAACAGTGTACGTCAGCACAACTGTTTTTATTACACAAGGTAATTATGTAGGCTACATGTTTCGACTATTGAATAGTCATCATCAGACCTATTCTTTACAGGTTAAGTCACAGGATGCTGTGCACATATAGGGATCCCAGTGTGTTTACATCAGTGAAATACTTAAGCCAGATCATTTATCTAGGAAAATAAATGTGCGAAATTTGTAACTAAGTGGTTAAAATACATTTAAAATTCTTTTAAGAGTAGTGTATTACTGTTTAAGCTAATACGCTAATTTAAAAGAATTTTAAATGTATTTTAACCACTTAGTTACAAATTTCGCACATTTACTTTCCTAGATAAATGATCTGACTTAAGTATTTCTCTGATGTAAACACACTGGGATCCCAATGTGTGCACAACATCCTGTAACTTAACCTGCAAAGAATAGGCCTAAAGATGACTGTTCAATAGTCGAAACGTGTAGCCTACATAATTACCTTGTGTAATAAAAACAGTTGTGCTGACGTACACTATTAGTAATCATAACATGTATCCAAGCACATCGTGATGCCTCCATTCAAGTTCGCAGCCGTCAGTTTCTCACTGTTACAAAGGTACTCACACTACGTACAGCAGAAAATACTAGTATTTGCACTTGGTGACAGCACCATATCGATAAATATGCCAAGTATATAGTGCAAATAATTTTAAAAAGCACTGTATTTTCTGTTAAGTACGCAGCGACAAAATGTCTCGTGGAAAATCGATATATTTCGGATTGGGCTTCGTGTAAAGCAGAAGTTGCGTTTAGCTAATGTGAAGTAATATCAAACTGAATCATCGAACAGACTTTTAATTTAGTCGTGAATACCAAAACGTATTAGCGCTAATGCGAAACAGCGAGATGAAAAACGTGCAAGAATATAACTTCGCCATTAGGCGTCCACTTCGTGAGATTCGCTGAAGCGTCTTCTTTAAAGCCGATTTGTATTGTTTGTCAGTTCATTCATTCATTCATTAGTATTCAGCCCTAGAGACCGGTCCGGCAGGATCCAGAGCCAGGTTATGGAACCGATATGGCTCTTGGCACACTGCATCCTAGGCAAGTTCTTGGGAGTAGTTTGCCATTGCTTTCCCCCGCCATTAGACGTTCCCACTTTCGCCGCCACGCGCCTCTGCGTCCGCAGCGACGCGAGAGATCCCAGCAGCGAAAGGTGGAACTGTGGGCGAGAAAGATGTCCGGTAGTAACTTTGCTTAAATTCCGACTTCCACGTAAATATAGGGATCTTTTAAACGCCGCAAATCTACGACATGGGACCGACGGCTTTACTTCCCCTCTGACGGAAGGCGTGCTGAGGATTTTTTCGCCCTAAAAATCCGAAGGCTTCGCGAACTTGGGTATCAAAGGCCAGCACGCTACCTCTAGACCACCGAAGCCCACTCTTTGTCAATATTGGGGAGAATAAAAACAATGTCACATTGCGTATTTAAATTTACTTGTTGGTAGAGAAGTTCATGGACATAATAATCGTTAACCTCAGTCTTTCACGAAAACTAAGTATAACTGAACTACAAATTAAAAACAAGAAATCTGACAGTAAAGATTCAATTAGGCACCCTCTAGGTTTGTGAGGCAAAATTCATAAACCATTTTACAAATTTAATATCACAAGACACATTATACTATCATTGCAATATTTTCAGCCCATACAAAAATTAGGCCAATAAAGCAATGACGGTAACAATTAGCATTACAGGAAGAATGCGTTTCGGGTACTGGGGTTGTGTCGTACTTCACATTCACCACGCGGGAAGTTCGTTCAAGCAGGAACTCTTAGGGCAAGCAAGACGTTCAGATCTCGGCCGGGTCACCGACTATCACGATTCAGTTATTTCGTGGGTTTACATCAACCCTTCTAGGCTGATGTTGAATTTTTCCTTCCACATCCTCTCACTGCGTAAATAATTAACTGCCCAACCAGTCAATGTTAAGAGGCAAATATTAGGTATGTACACGCCATCATTAAATTAATAAGTTAGTAATTAAAAATGAAATGCAAGCATTATGAGTGATCAGAGAATATCCAAAAACAGAAAAAATAAAAAAGCAAATCCAAGCTTCTTGACACAAATTTACTAAATCGGTTCACAACACGTTCCTTCAACATCATTTATATTTCCTTTCTCCCTATCAGTCTACTGTTCGACGCTATATAATTGAGTTATTGGAAGTTACTAAAACAACATCACGTTCCAGTACACACGCACTATCACTGCCAGTCACTTTATCGATTGAGCTATCTCGGATTAAATTAATTTATCGATTTATCGAAGCTATCCTTAGCGTGGTCTACCAATTATATGTTCTCGTAAGCTTCATGACTTTAGATCACTTGTCAGGTCTTTATCCGTGTTCATTAAAAGACATAATAAGCATTTTTCGGCGCAATAGCCCCCAGTGGGCCAGGGCCTCCTCATTCTTGAGGTTTCTAGATCACACTCAACAACGCACCACAGTCGGTAGGACTCCTCTGTACGAGTGATCAGTCCGTCGCAGAGACCTCTACCTGACAACATACAACACTCACAAAAGACAGACATCCATGCCCCTCGTAGGATTCGAACCAACAATCCCAGCAAGCGAGCAGCCGGAGACCTACGCCTTAGACCGAGCGGCCACTGGGACCGGCTGACTTAATATGCATTAAAACAACAAAATTATCAGGTAATCTGACAACACTTTCAAATAATGGCTACTGTTAATCACAGAGACACAATCGGTCTAGATTCATACACGCCACCGCTTGAGCTGCACGGCGGGTCGGGATGATGCCTAACAGCTTACGTCACGCCACGACATCTTTAACAGCAGCGCCACAGACGGAAAGGTATCGACTTATTGGAAGTCAATTTGAGTATGAAAAAACTTGCATGATTTGTGAGGAAACGAAAGAGTATTTTGTGGTTGTGAATTCCATAATCCGAACCTCATACCTCACATAATTTTGCGTTGTTTATTGGTGCTTGTATTTTGACAATTCCTGAACCGACTGAACGGTGTTTATAAAACTACGCGAGGAAAGCTGTGTTGCAATTCATTTTGGGACCACAGAAATAATTTATACTATTTAGGCAAACTAACGGGAATTTATTTTCTCATGAGGATTTCAGTTTCTATTAATACTTGCAGGTTTATTAATTCTTGAGCAAAGCTAAATGAAGTTCACGAAACAAACAGACAGACATATTGTAAATCATTTTGTTTGGGGGGGGGAGGGAAGAAACAAATTTTTTTTTGGGTTTTTGGAAAAAAAATATACCTTATCCTAAAGAATTTT
>Ga0131853_10025129_pt1 | contig 10737 bp, 11 predicted proteins | sample TergutLab28metaG_FD_92764 | JGI IMG/M metagenome (GOLD analysis project Ga0131853, IMG submission 92764) | Labiotermes labralis P1 segment gut microbial communities from Petit-Saut dam, French Guiana - Lab288 P1 (version 2) (version 2) | ecosystem: Host-associated > Arthropoda: Insects >... | reverse complement strand
TGGGATCGAGCGACGGCGTATAGCGAAACACGGCTCCCGACCCGTCCACGCCGAGCAGTGCCTCACCGCGCGCGTCGGCGGCGAGGTGAAGGGCCAGCTTGTAGCCGAAGGAGTGGGCGACCACGAAGGTCCCGGCGCCGGTGTCGTGGTTCCGGCCGAAGCCGTCCAGCGCGTCGTACACGGTCTTGGTCTGGTCCACCAGGGACTGCCCGTCCGGAAGGATCTCCGCCGACCCGCCATACCCCGGCCGATCGAGGGCCAGCACCGAGTAGCCGAGGACGGTGCCCAGGGTGAGCAGCGACACGTCCGGGTGCGCCTGGCCGTGGAAGTACGCCGACGTCATCCCACCGCCGTGCAGCGCGAGGACGAGCGCGCGCGGTGGGGCGTCCGGCTCGGCGAGCAGCCCGGTCAGGGGAATGCCGCAGCCGGCCAGGGTGACGCGCTGAATCTCGATGTCAGCCTCCTTGGCGAAGGATTGCAGTTAGATAATCTAGCGATTCATCCTGATCGGCGCTACGTTCGGCACATCACGGCACATCACGGCACATCACGGCACATCACGGCACATCAGCGAAGGGGCGAGGAACGGTGACCGATTCCGGCACGGGCAGGCTGGCGGGGCACGTCGCGCTCATCACGGGTTCCGGCCAAGGCATTGGTCGCGGGGTCGCGCTCGCCATGGCGAAGCAGGGGGCGACGGTGGTGCTGGCGGGTCGTACGTTCAGCAAGCTCGAGAAGGTCGCCGCTGAAGTCCATGAGCTCGGCGCGGAGGCGTTGCCGGTTGCCTGTGACGTGAGCGACCGAGCGCAGGTCGACGCCGCGGTGGCCCGGGCGGTCGCGGCGTTCGGGCGACTCGATGCAGTCGTGAACAGTGCGCAGTCCTCGGTGCAGCATCCGCTCGAGGAGATCTCCGAGGACGATGTCGAGCTGTGCTGGCGCTCCGGGGCGATGGGCACGTTCTACGTGATGCAGGCGGCTTTGCCGCACCTGCGCGAGCGCGGGGGCGTGATCATCAACTTCGGCTCGACCACGGCTGTGATCGGCGATCCGTCCTTCGGTGCCTACGCGATGGCCAAGGAGGCGATCCGCGGGCTCTCGCGGGTCGCGGCGAAGGAGTGGGGTCAGTACGGCATCCGGGTCAACGTCGTCGTCCCCACGGCGCTCTCCGAGGTCGCGCGTGAATTCGGCGAGGCCAACCCGGAGCGGTTCGCCGGCTATCTCGAGGCGATCCCGCTCGGCCGGATGGGTGACCCGGAAGACGATATCGGCCGCGCGGTCGCCTCGCTGGCGTCGGACGACATGGGCTATCTGAGCGGCGCCACGCTGATGCTCAACGGCGGCCGCGTACTCCTGGGCTGACCGGACGAGTCGCCGCCCCCCACCGACCCACCATCCGAAGGAGAAGTCATGGCACCCAGGCACGAGGGACACGTCGCGATCGTCACCGGCGCAGGCTCCGGGATCGGGCGGGCGACGTCGATGCGCCTGGCGCGTGAGGGCGCCACGGTCATCGCCTGCGACATCAACCCCGACACCGCCGAGCAGACCGCGGCTGCGATCCGCGAAGCGGGCGGCCAGGCAGAGGCCCGGACGGCCGACGTCACCGACTCCGGGCAGGTCGACGCGCTGATCAGCGGGACGGTGGAGACGCACGGTCGGATCGACGTGTTCCACAGCAACGCAGGCTTCGGCGCCGCGCACGCCCCGCTCGCCGACGTCTCCGACGATGCGTGGGCGGGGGATCTGACGCTCAACCTCACCTCGATGTTCTACGTCCTGCGCGCCGCGGCGCCCGCCATGGCCGCGACCGGTGGTGGCGCCATCGTCTGCACGTCCTCCGGAGCGGGGCTCGGCTTCGTCGCCAACACCGGCCCGTACGGCGCGGCGAAGGCGGCCATCCTGCAGCTGGTGCGCACAGCGGCGGTGGAGTTCGGCGCCTCGGGTGTCCGGGTGAACGCGGTCATCCCGGGTGCCGTCAAGACGCCCGCCTTCATGGGCTACATCGGGACCGAGGAGCGCCTTGCGGCGTACGAGAAGCAGATCCCGGTCGGGCACGCCTGCACCCCGGACGACATCGCCTCCGCTGTCAGCTTCCTGGCCAGCGACGAGGCCGCCTCGATCACCGGCACCAGCCTCGTCGTGGACGGCGGTGTCGCCGCCCGCCGCGACGAGCCGAGGATCGGCGTCGAGCTCTGACGATGGCTGACACGAAGATGCCGAGCATGGTCATCACCGGCGCCGCTCGCGGTATCGGGCGCCATCTCGCCGTCGCCGCGGCCGCCGCCGGCTACCACGTCGTCATCTCGGCGCGGAGCACCGCCGAGAATCCGAACCACGCCATGACGGGCACCCTTGACGAGGTCGCGTCCGAGATCGAAGCGGCGGGCGGGAGCGTCACGGCGGTGTCTGCCGATCTCGCGCATCCTGAGGGCGTGGCGACGCTGATCGACGCCGTCCGGTCCGGTCCCGGGTGCGACGTCCTGGTGAACAACGCGGCGGTGTCGTTCAACGGTGCGTTCCTCGAGGTGCCGATGCGACGCTGGGCGCCCGTCATCGCCGTGAATCTGACGGCCCCGGTCGAGCTCACCCACGCGCTGCTCCCCGACATGGTCGCGCGTGGCTCCGGCGCGATCGTCAACGTCTCGTCAGGTTCGGCGGTGGAGGATCACGCCCTCCAGCTGCCGTACGCGGCGACCAAGGCGGCGCTCGAGCGCTTCGCGACCGGGCTGCACAGCCAGTACGCGAACACCGGTGTCCTCTTCCCGTGCCTGCGCATCGACGAACTGGTGATGACGGAGGCGGTCGCGTTGGCCGGCGTCATGCCCGAGGGCCTGACCCGGCATGACCCGGCGGAGGTCGGCAGGGCGCTGCTCTGGATGAGTGGTCGCCCGGAGCTCTCCGGCCGGGTCACCACGATGGGCGACCTGCGAGCCGCCGGCCGGTTGACGGCCGGAACGTTGCGACCGTTGGGATAGGAGTGCAGATGAAGCTTCAGGAGCGGGTAGTGGCCATCACGGGCGGTGGCAGCGGGTTGGGGGCGGAATCGTGCCGCCTCGCTCGGGCGCGTGGCGCTCGGGCGATCGCCGTCATCGATCGCGACGGTGAGGCCGCGGAGCGGGTGGCCGCCGAGGTCGGAGGTACGGCGTACCAGGCCGACGTCACCGACGAGCCGCGCATCGCAGAGGTCGTCGCCGCGATCGGCGACATCGACATCTGGGTGCACAACGCCGGGATCGGCGCCAACACCTCGACATTCACCGAGGACGAGCAGTGGCAGCGGATGTGGCAGGTGCACGTGATGGCGATCGTGTACGCCACCCGCGCGCTCCTGCCCGGCTGGTTGGAGCGGGGATCCGGACGCTTCGCCACTGTTGCCTCCTCCAATGCGCTGACCAGCAGTCCGGTCTCCGCCGCCTACGCGGCGACCAAGCACGCCGAGCTCGCGCTGACCGAGTGGCTGCACTTCACCTACGCCTCGCGCGGGATCTCCGCCGCCTGCTTCTGCCCGAAGGGCATGCTGACGCCCATGCTGCTGGCTGCGGCGGACGCGAACGACTACGTCCGCGACGCGGTGAGCAGCGCGGTGACGATGGAGGAGGCGGCACGTCTGCTCGTAGATCTCGTCGAGAGTGACAACTTCCTCGCCACGACGTTTCCGCCCGTACTGGAGGAGTACAGGCTCCGCTCGCAGGACGCGGATGCGTACCTCGCGCTGATGCAGGGCGTCCATGACCGGCTCGTCCCAGGAGTGGGGCTGCCGACCTGATGCCTCAGCTCGGGCGTGCGGCCTGCCACGACTCCCAGTCGTACGGCACGCTGCCGCGCCCGAGCGTGTGCTCGGGCCAGTTGGCCGGTCGCTGGTCGAGCGGCCGCTCGGGCACCGCCACGCCGTAGAACAGCAGGTGGTTGCGGTTGACGAAGTACCACAGCCCGTCCCGGCGCTCGTAGCGATCCTCGTAGGCGATCGACTGGCGCGCCCAGGAGTCCCGCGTGCCCATCTCGCACCGGCTGTAGACGGTGCCGGTCGCGTGGTCCGCGTCGTGCAGATTGATGACGTGGGTGGTGACCTCGAGGACGTCGACCTCGGCTTCGCCCGCGTGGTGCGCGAAGACCTCCTTGAGCGCGTCGCGCCCCGTCCTGCCGCCGAACGCCTTGACGTCCTCGACGAACAGCTCGACGAGGGCGTCCAGGTCGCGCATGTTGACCGCCAGGGCGTACCGGTTCGCGAGTTGGCGGATCTGCTCGTAGGCGAGCAGCTGGTCCAGCGGCGACATGCCTACGGGTGCGGGCCCGCGCCGCGCGGCCGAGTAGGTGCGGTGTCCGCTGGAAGCGCCCCAGCCGTCGGTGCTCATCGGAGTTCCTCTCCGTTGCTCGGCGTCCTTGTCATTGCTATAACTAGTTGTACTAGTTCTAGCGATCGGTGTCGAGGAGGTCGGCGGTGGGCGATACTCCCGGGCCGAGCTTCGACCTCGGCGCCTGGCTCGTCGACGAACTCGAGATGGCGCCCCCGGTCCGGGTCGAGCAGATCGCGGGCGGCTGGTCGAACATCACCTCCTTCGGCATCGCGGCCGACGGTCGGCGGGTGGTGGTCCGGCAGCCCCCGGTCGGCCACGTCGGCGGTGGGGCGCATGACGTCGTACGCGAGGCTCGGATCTGTGCGGCGCTTCAGGGAACTGCGGTTCCCGCCCCGGAGGTGCTCGCCGTGTGTGACAACGCCGGCATTGCGCCCCAGCCCTTCTACGTGATGGTGCCGGTTCGTGGCGAGGTCGTCGGATCGGCGGCCGTCGCGGCCGAGGTCGACCCGGCCCATCGGCGCGCACTGGGCTTCGGCCTGATCGATCTGCTGGCCGACCTCCAGGGTGTCGACCTGGATGCTGTGGGTCTCGGCAGCCTCCGTAGCGCCACGCCGTACCTCCGGCGCCAGCTGCGTCGGTGGCGTGCACAGTGGGCGGCGACCGGTGACGCGGCGTTGACCGCGATCGACCACGTCGCCGCCCGGCTCGAGGAGCGGGCGGGTGACTTCGACGGTGCTGCCGAGGTCCTGGTCCACCAGGACTTCCGGTTCGGGAACGTCATGATCGTCTCCGATCCCACGCCGCGGATCTCCGGGCTGCTCGATTGGGAGCTCGCCACGGTCGGCCATCCGCTCGCCGATCTCGGCTTCCTCGGCGCTCGTATGGAGGCGCCCGAAGAGGTGCTCGAGGACGGCCTCGATCCCTCGGCGGTCGCGGAGTACCCGAGCTTCGCCGAGCTCGTCGCGCACTATCGCTCGCGCTCCGGGGTCGACTCGGCCGACATCCAGACCTTCGTCGCGATGAGCGCCTGGCGCTGGGCGATCATCGTGTCCGGCATCCAGCAGCGGATCTCCTCCGGCGCGATGGGCGACCTCGGGCAGAGCGCCGAATGGCACCGTCGGCGCGTCGAGCTCCTGGCCGAGCTCGCGGCGGACCTGATCGGATGAGGGAGCCAGGTGCCATCACCGACGACCTCCGGATCGGGCCCGAGGGCCAGCCGGTGCGCCCGCTCCACCCCACGAGTGCCACGCCCGTGCGTGGGTTCGGCGGCCACGTCGGCGCGCTCGCTCTGGTGGCGGCGTACGGCACGGTGCCCGAAGGGCTGACCGTGCGCTACGCGCACGTCGAGTACGTCGGCGCAGCGCCGCTCGAGACCCTGCCGCATTTCGCGGTCCGATCGCTGCAGGACGGACGCACCGTGGCTCGGCGGCTCGTCGAGATCACCGACGGGGATCGGCTCGTCGCCCTGGGGACGCTCATGTTCCATCGCCGCGATGCGGACGGACCTGAGCATCAGGCGCCGATGCCGGAGGCGGGCGCCCCGGAGGACGCGCCGATCGAGATATCACGTCCGCGGGTGCTGATCCGCGCTCGGGATGAGGGAGCGGGGCGCTTCCTGACGTGGATGCGCCCTGAGGTCATGCCGTTGGCTGAAGACCCACGGCTCCAGGAGGCCGCGCTCCTCTATCTCTCCGACCTCGGGATCCTGTGGCCGACGCTCACCGTGCACGGCTACGAGCTTGCTCTCCGCAAGCGGGCACTCGGCACGGTGGCGCACTCGGTCTGGTTCCATCGCCGCCCGCGGATCGACGATTGGCTGCTGTTCGAGCACACCACTCCGTCGACCTCCTCCGGCCTGGGGCACGGCGAGGCCCGCGTCTTCGCCCGCGGCGGCGCCCTCCTGGCGACGGCGGCCCAGACCGGGCTGCTCCGCCCCGGCAGCGAGCGGGCATGGGGTCAAAGTCCGGTCATATAGTTGTATCATTTAGTTGGCTGGCGCATCCTTCCTTCCTAGCGCCGGCCACGGACCGTGCCACGAAGCAGGGCACGCAGAGGAGTAGGGGCAGGAATGGGATTCGACGGTACGAGTGCGATCGTCAGCGGGGGCGCCGGCGGCCTGGGCGCCGCGGCGGTGCGCGACCTGGTCAAGGCCGGCGCACGCGTGGTGATCGCTGACCTCAACGACGAGAAGGGCCGTGAGCTCGAGCAGGAGCTCGGCGACGCGGTGCGCTACGTGCGCACCAACGTCCTGGAGGATGAGTCCGTGCAGGCCGCGCTCGACGCCGCTGCCGAGCTCGGCACCCTGCGCTATGCGGTCGTGGCGCATGGCGGTTTCGGCGGGAAGCCCGAGCGGCTCGTCGGCCGCGACGGATCGCCGGCCTCCTACGAGGCGTTCAAGACCACGATCGACATCTATCTCGGCGGCACGTACAACATGCTGCGACTCACCGCCGCCAAGATCGCGACGGCGGAGCCCGATGAGAACGGCGAGCGTGGCGCGATCGTCACCACCGCATCGATCGCCGCCTACGAGGGCCAGATCGGCCAGGCGTCCTACGCCGCCGCCAAGGGTGGCGTAGTAGGCCTGACGCTGGCCGCCGCACGTGATCTCAGTGCGGTCGGCATCCGGGTGTGCTGCATCGCGCCGGGCACCATCAAGACGCCGATGATGGCCTCGGTCGGCGAGGAGGCCCTCAAGAAGTACGGCGAGGCGGTGCCGTTCCCCAAGCGTCTGGGCGAGCCCGCGGAGTACGCCGCGCTGGCCACGCACCTGCTCTCCAACCCGTACATGAACGGCGAGACCGTCCGCCTCGACGGCGCGCAGCGCTTCGGTCCGCGCTGATCATCGCGGTCGGCGTAGGAATCAACGTAGGAACGGAACGGTCGGCCCGGCACTGCCGGGCCGACCGTTTCTCGTTGGTCGTGTGAAGCGTTCTCAGACGCGCACGACAAGCGCGCCCGCCTGGCCGCCGCCGGCGCACATCGCGGCGACGCCGTACCCGCCACCGCGGCGACGCAGCTCGCGGATCAAGGTGTTGAGCATGCGCGTGCCGGAGGCTGCGATCGGGTGACCGACCGAGCAGCCACTGCCGCTGGTGTTCACGATCTCGTCGTTGATCTCGAGCTGCTTGCAGACCGCCACGGGAACCGACGCGAAGGCCTCGTTGATCTCCCAGAGGGCGATGTCGGCGATCGAGAGGCCGGCGCGCTGGAGCGCCTTCGGGATGACGTCGACGACGGCGAGGCCGGTGCGCTCCGGGTTGACGCCGACGTTGGCCCAGGACAGGACCGTTGCCATCGTGTCGAGCTTCTCGGCCGCGGCCACGTCGCTGCTCAGCACGGTGACCGCGGAGGCGGCGTCGTTGAGACCGCTGGAGTTGCCGGCCGTGACGCTGAAGCCCTCGATCTCCGGGTGGAGGACCTTGAGCCCGGCGAGCTTCTCGACAGAGGTCTCGCGCCGCGGGTGCTCGTCGACCTCGAAGCGGACGGTGCTGCCGTCGGGGCGCAGCGCGTCGATCGGCACGATCTCGTCGACGAACGTGCCCGCATCGATGGCAGCGATCGCGCGCTCGTGCGAGCGTGCGGCCCATTCGTCCTGCTCGAGCCGGGTGAGACCGGCGATGCGGGCGGTGTTCCACCCGACGGTGATCGACATGTCGAGGTTGGGGGCCTCAGGTGTTGCCGGGTGGCTGGGGGCGCCCCAGGCGTCGAAGTCGGTGGTGCCGGGGACGCGCCGCTCGCTGCGCGGCATGAGCGAGGTGGTGTGCACGCCCCCCGCGATGACGACCCGGTCCATGCCGGAGCGGATCGACCCCGCCGCGGACTGGACGGCGGTCAGCGAGCCGGCGCAGTGCCGGCCGACGGAGGCGCCAGCGGCGTTGATCAGGCCGGCCTCGATCGCGGCGTGGCGAGCGACCGCACCCCCGCCGTACCCGGCCTCGGCGAGGATCACGTCATCGAAGAGCTTCGGGTCGAGCCCGGAGCGCTTGACGTTGGCGGCGACGACGACGCGCGCCATCTCCTCCGGGGTGGTCTCGGTCAGCGTTCCCTTGAACGCGGTGCCGACGGCGGTCCTCGCGCCGGCGACGATCACTGCTTCGGGCATGGGGTGCTCCTGGGATGAGGTGGAAGCGGGGGTGTGGTGGTGCAGCGGTCGCGCCCGCTCAGCGGCCCTTCCAGACCGGGGCGCGCTTCTCGGTGAAGGCGGTGGCGCCCTCGCGAGCGTCCTCGGAGGCGAAGACCGGCATCATGATCGGGTTCTGCTTCTCGAAGCCTTCCTCGATCGTCCAGTCGAGCGCCTTGCTCACGATCTCCTTGGTGGCGGCCACGGCGAGCGGGCCGTTGGCCGCGATCCGGTCGGCGAGGGCGCGGGCGCCGGTGAGCGCGCCGCCGGGCTCGGTCAGCTCGTTGACCAGGCCGTAGCGGAAGGCCTGCTCCGCGGTCAGGGGGTCGCCGGTGAGGGCGATCTCCATGGCGATCGCGGACGGGATGCGGCGAGGCAGTCGCAGCAGGCCGCCGCCGCCGGCGACGAGCGAGCGCTTGACCTCGGGGATGCCGAACTTCGCGTCGTTCGCCGCCACGATCAGGTCGGCGGCGAGGGCGATCTCGCAGCCCCCGGCCAGCGCCCACCCCTCGACGGCGGCGATCAGCGGCTTGCGCGGCGGCCGGATGGTGATGCCGGCCAGACCGCGCGGATGCTCAAGATCCTCGCCGGCGAGGAAGGCGCGCAGGTCCATGCCTGCGGAGAAGGTGCCGCCGGCGCCGGTGAGGATGCCGACCGTGAGGTCGGGCCTGGCCTCGAGCTCCTCGACGGCCTCGGCGACCGCGTAGGTCACGGCGCGGTTGATCGCGTTCTTCGCCTCCGGGCGGTTGATCGTGATGATGACGGTGGAGCCCGCGTACTCGACCAGGACCTCGTCGGACATCCTGCCTCCTACTCCGAAATATCTGACTAATTCATATGATAGCTACGAGACGGCCGGATGCACGACCCCGTCCGCCACAAGACCGTCGATCTCGCGCTGGTCGAACCCCCAGCGCTGGAGCACGGCGATGCTGTCGGCACCGGGGGCCGTGGGTGCGGACCGGATCCGGCCAGGTGTGCGGGAGAAGCGCGGGGCGGGGACGGGCTGGATGACGCCGAACTCCTCGGTGAAGGTGCCGCGGGCCGCGAGGTGCTCGCCGTGCGGGGCCTCCTCGAGATCGAGGATCGGCGCGACACAGCCGTCGATTCCTGCGAATGCGACGGCCCACTCGTCTCGCGTGCGGGTACGGAACGCCTGCTCGAACTGGGCGCGCATCGCCGGCCAGTTGCTCGTGTCGTGTTGCGTGGGGACGTCGCTCAGGCCCAAGGTCTCGACGAGGACCGCGAAGAACTGCGGCTCCTGGGCGCCGACGGCGACGTACTTGCCGTCGGCGCACTCGTAGTTGTCGTAGAACGGTGCTCCGCCGTCGAGGAGGTTCGCGCCGCGCTCGTTGCGCCAGGCGCCGCTGGCGAACTGGCTGTAGCAGAAGCCCATCAGGTACGCCGCGCCGTCGACCATGGCGACGTCGAGCACCTGGCCCTTGCCACTGCGGTGCCGTTCGAGCAGCGCTGCCATCACGCCTGCGACGAGGAACATGCTCCCGCCGCCGAAGTCGCCGATCAGGTTGAGCGGCACGGCCGGGGGTTCGCCCACGCGGCCGATGGCTGCCAGGGCGCCGGTCAGGGCGACGTAGTTGAGGTCGTGGCCGGCGCGAGCGGCGAGCGGACCCTCCTGGCCCCAGCCGGTCATCCGCGCATAGATGAGGCCCGGGTTGCGTTCGCAGGCGATCTGGGGGCCGACGCCCAGGCGCTCGGCCACGCCGGGCCGAAAGGCCTCGATGACCGCGTCGGCCTGGTCCGTCAGGCGCAGGATCGTCTCGGCGCCGGCCGGGTTGCGCAGGTCGACGGCGAGGGACGGGCGGCTGCGGTGGGCCACCTCGCGCTCCGGCGGCAGGTAGACCTGTCCGCCCGGACGCTCGACACGCACGACCTCGGCCCCGAGGTCCGCCAGCAGTGTGCAGCCCAGCTGGATCGGGCCGATGCCCGCGAGTTCGATCACTTTGATCCCGGCCAGTGGGCCGTCGTTCGGGGTGCTCATGCCGCCTCCGTGCGTGCGCGGTCGCCGTATTCAGGCAGATTATTCAGCCTCTTCACGATGCATCGTACGACGAGGGGGCCGGGAGCTGACGTCGTCCGTCGGTAGCCCAGCCAACTCGCGCTGATCCTCGAGCCCACGGCATGTTCATGGATCCATCACTGCGGTGTTGTTCAGGTAGATCCCCAGAGCGATGGCGGCAGTGGGACCGCGGAGGTAGTGCCGGCGGTCGGGGGCGCGCCATAGGTACCAGCCTGGGGCGAGGTGGTCGTAGGTCCATCCGCCGTGGGTTTTGAGCCGGTGGTGGAATCGGCAGAGCGCGG
>Ga0131853_10025128_pt1 | contig 10737 bp, 14 predicted proteins | sample TergutLab28metaG_FD_92764 | JGI IMG/M metagenome (GOLD analysis project Ga0131853, IMG submission 92764) | Labiotermes labralis P1 segment gut microbial communities from Petit-Saut dam, French Guiana - Lab288 P1 (version 2) (version 2) | ecosystem: Host-associated > Arthropoda: Insects >... | reverse complement strand
GCTTATGAACATTACTGATGGTATTGTTCGCTTTATGTTTGTATCCAAAACCGACAAGGAAATCGAGTACGACAAAGTCCGTAAAGCACAGCGTGACAAAGCTAAGGCTGAGCGCGATGCAGAAAAGCCACCAGTAGAAGAACCTGCAGAAAAGAAAACCGTAAAGAAAGCAGCAGAAAAGAAAGAGGAGGCGGCAGGTGAATAAAGTATTTCTTATAGGGAACCTAACACGGGACCCTGAATTGCGGCAAACACCTAATGGTGTTTCGGTTTGCAGCTTTGGCATTGCGGTTAACAAGCGATTCGCGGGGCCTGACGGTAACCGTGGCGTCGAGTACTTTACTATCAGTGCTTGGCGGCAAATGGGCGAGAACTGTGCAAAGTTCCTTGCAAAGGGTCGAAAAGTTGGTGTAGTGGGCGAGTTGAGTTCTCGTTCATATGATGGTAATGATGGTTCAAAGCGATTTGTAATGGAGGTCAACGCCGACGAGGTTGAATTCCTGTCGCCAAAAGGTGAGCAGAGTTTCAGTAATGATAATGGCGGTAGTGCTGATGGAGGAATGCAGCCCGTCGCCGATGATAACTTGCCATTTTAATTTAAGGAGGAAATTATGAGTGAAATGAAAGAACAATCCCTAGCTGGATTCACGCCAAGAAAGCCAATGAAGCCAAAGCGTAAGCCTTGCCACTTTTGTATGGAAAAGTCAGTTTACATCGACTATAAAGATCCACGGATTAAGAAGTACATTCAAGAGAATGGCAAGATAACGCCACGCCGTCAAACTGGTACATGTGCAACGCACCAGCGCGAGCTAACTACCGCAATTAAAAGAGCGAGAAATGTAGCGTTGGTTTAAGCAAGTTTTCTTGCGATATCATCGATATCACCTGCTCCTGTAAAAATTACTGCTTCATATCGCGAGGCAGTTTTTTTGATGAACTCAACTAAGCGTAATTCACTCATGAAGCATGGCTGGTTCAAGGCATCCGCCAAATCCTCCGCTCGTGCTCCAATAATCTCATCTTCTCGTGCACTATATGTTTTGAACAAGATAACATCTTTATTCCACAGGACATCTTCGAATTCCAAAAACAAATCTCTTGTTCGTGTATAGGTATGAGGCTGGAAGACTATAAGATAGTTATTCCATCGTTCATTTGCCGATGCAATAGTGGTTCTAATTTCGTCAGGGTGATGAGCGTAATCACTGACAATTATTGTTTCGCCTAATTTACCCAAAACCTCAAATCGTCGCTTTAAACCTTTAAAGTTTGCGAGGGCATTCTCTATTATTACATCATCAATTTCGAAGTGTTGTGCAGCTCGAGTTGCTAGATCTATGTTTTCAAGAATATGGTTGCCAAAATTTTCACCAAAGATGACTGACTTTGATTGCTGAGAGAATTGCTTAAATGTTGCCTTGAGATCGTCAAAATCGTGATAGCAATTCATGTGGTCAGGTCTAATGTTTGTAATAACTGCAAGGGTAGAGTACAGCGTTAGAAAGCTCTTCTTAAACTCACATGCCTCGGTTATAAAGTACTCATCTCCGCCTATATGCAATCCTGATTCCTCGCTCATTAAAACGGCTCCATTATGTACTGTTGGGTTCAATCCCGCCGCCTTGAAAATCTCTCCAATCATTGCGGTGGTTGTGGACTTGCCACTTGTGCCTGCAACAGCGATTATGTTTGCATATTCTTGTGAAATTTGGGCAAGCAATTCCGAGCGGTCAACTATAGGTAGTCCTAATTTCTTTGCCTGAACCAGTTCTGGATTATCATCCGAAATTGCTCCGTTCTTGACCACAATCTCAACATTCTCGGGTAATGTGCTGTGTCCCCCCATCGAAATATCCGAACCAGTGACAGTGTATTCCTTGTGACGCAGTAACTCTGCTAATCCTGACATTGAAATCCCGCCTATGCCGATGAAGTGGTAATGTTTATGTATCATATTTCAAAATATGCTTGACGGGTATTTTCTGATATTATAGTATAGTATAACTTTTATATAAGGAGGTAGTAGTATGTTTAAGGATTGGAAAAAGTATCTCGCCGAGATGCTTGGAACCATGGCCCTAATGTTATTTGCGGTAGGTACTGCAATTTTTAGTGGGGATTTTGTGGCGACGGGGCTAGCATTTGGTCTTGCTCTGATTGCAATTATTTATGTTATTGGACCAATCAGTGGCGGTCATGTTAACCCTGCGGTCAGTTTAGCGTTCTTGATTAAAAAGAAGCTAAGTGCAAAAGACTTTGCAATGTATGTATGTGCCCAAGTCATAGGTGCACTATTGGGTGGTCTAATTTTATTTGGAATGATCAGCATCATTGATATGCCAAATTCAGTATTAGGAATGGGTGCTAATTACTACACAGGCGGATTATTGGCAGGTACCGCAACAGGTTGGGCTATTGTCGCCGCAATGTTGACAGAAATTATAATCACTTTCTTGTTTGTTTTGACAATTATTGCAATGGTTCGTAAAGACGAAAACAAGCACATTGCTCCACTTGTAATAGGTTTAGCACTCATTCTTGTTCACTTCATTGGTATGAACCTTACAGGTACATCTGTAAACCCTGCTCGTTCCTTTGGTTCTGCAGTGTTCGGCAGCCTGCGTTCACTCGAGCAAGTCTGGTTGTTCATTGTCGCTCCTCTAATTGGTGGGGCATTGGCGGCTGTGGCCTCGTGCTTTATTTTCTGTGACAAGTGTGAGAAAGAAGTTGCTAAAGAAGAAAAATAAGTAGTAAATCACCTAAAGGAGATTTGTCATGGCAAAAGTAGTCTTAATAGGAACTGGTAATGTGGGAATGAGTTTTGCTTATTCCCTTGTTATTTCTAGGAACAAAGTAAGCGAGTTGGTGTTAATTGATATAAACAAGGCAAAAGCTGAGGGCGAGGCTATGGATTTAATCCATGCTGCTGTTTATAATACAGGTCGTGTTCGCGTAAGGGCAGGCGAGTATTTAGAATGTGCTGATGCGGATATTATCTGCATCTGTGCTGGGGCAGCACAGTTGCCAGGTGAGACCCGTCGTGATCTTGTGCAAAAGAACACCGCAGTCTTCAAAAATATAATTGAGCAAGTAAACAAGACCAAGTTCAAAGGTATATATTTGATTGCAACTAATCCAGTTGATGTAATGACCCAAGTTACACAGAAATTATCTGGTTTGCCTCATCACAGAGTGATCGGCTCAGGAACCACATTGGATACCGCACGACTGCGATATATGTTGGCAAAACTGCTGTCTGCACATCCAAGAAATGCGTTCGCGTATGTAGTTGGCGAACATGGAGACAGTTCTTTTATCCCATGGAGCATTTCCCGCCTAGGCCCAAATGCATTGGGCGAGCATGTAACAGCTCAACAGAAAAATCAGCTTCTTAATGATGTTCGCCGCTCAGCTTACGAGATTATCGAGCGAAAGGGCAGCACGCACTTCGGAATAGGTGTTATGTTACATGATATTGTTGACACAATTCTAGAGGACAGTAAAGAGGTAAAACCTGTGTCCGTATTTGACTTGACACATGGTATTTACATAGGATTGCCTTCAATCGTTGGGCGAGATGGGGTTATATCAATCCTGAATCTCCAACTAAATGAATCCGAGCAAACCCAAATGGCACAATCTGTCAAAGCAATACGAGAAACTTGGGAAGAGACAGGACTTGCCTAGCATATAAATTAAGATGAAGTTCTTCATAAACCAGCATGGCAGCGAACGGATAACAGTCGGTGGGGTGAAAAGCCTTGTTGATTTTTCCTCTGAAGAGGTAATTCTTGCCACAAAAAAAGGAACCATCCGCATCTTTGGTGATATGTTAGAAATTCTGTACTTTAACTGTGACGAAATCTGTCTTAAAGGGAGGATTTCAGGATATGACTGTTGAGGTAAAAATTTTTAATGCAGACACAACAATACTTAACAAGCTAAAGCACCTAGGACTAAGAAATATTACTGTATGTGATAGCAAGATTTCTTTTATTACTTCAATACTGAGGCAAGGGCAAATAAAACAAATCTTGCGAAATCATGATCACCAAATTACTAAGCAAAAGAGTTTTTTGGATGTATTCTCGTTTCTATATTCAAGACTGGCACTTGTCGCGTGTCTTATTGTTGCTATTTGTGCATTCTCTGTTCTAAACAATTTTGTATTCAGAATAGATATTCAAGGAGTGGACACAGATCAGGCAAGAGATGTAAGTTTATTCTTGCAGGAATCAGGGGTTCGTCCATTAACTTTGAAAGCTAGATATAGGCATACCGACTTTTCCCCGATGTTGATAAGTCAATTCCCATTCATCGCTCATGCATCGACCCAAATTCGGGGGACCAGGCTTGTATTCAATATTTACCAAGCCCCTAATCCACCCGAATTACCGTACATAAATATTGTTGCAAGGTTTGATTCAGTTATTGAAGAAATAATTGTCCTCAGCGGAACTCAAGTTGTCAATACGGGCCAGGTTGTTAGGTCTGGACAAATTCTTGTGCGTGCTGCACGACAAGTCGGTGATTTCGAAGATGGAACAACGGACGAGATGGGTCGACCAATTATGACACCTGTTGAAATTCCGACACATGCACTTGCTATTATTACAGGAAGAGTAGTGGCAAGTGCATCAATAACCGTTGAATCAAAGTCAGAAGTCCTCATAGCTACAACCTCGCTGATTAGTGAAATTCAAGCAAATCACTTTGGTGTGACCTTTATATACATGGAGAGTTTCGTGACTGGAAATACGGTGGAGGTGACTCTTTCAACTGGTACAATTTCCTTGATTTAAATTTTAGACTGTGATAATGTAGGTATGATGAAGCATCAACTTAATATCGTTTTTGATACGGCTTTTGACCGACTTGGAATTGATAAACAGGCGGTTAATGTCGAGGTGCACAGTGTCGGTAAACGGGCTATTAAACGCTTGAACGCCCTTCACAGAGGCGAGAGGAAGTGTACTGATGTTCTAAGCTTTCCAAATCTTGAATTAAAAGCAGGGCAGAGGCCAAGTCCTAAAGACTTCCCACTTGATGTAAATCCAGAGACAGGCAAGCTAGAGTTAGGGACAATTTTTATTTGCGAGCGTGTTGCAAAACGCCAAGCACGAAAATTGAACCACAGCATCCAACGCGAAGTTAAATTCCTAGGTTTGCATGGATTGTTGCATATACTGGGGTATACCCATGATAACGATGAAGATGAAGAGGTAATGACGAAATTGCAAAGGGAGATTTTGGGGGATGAATAAACAGCTAATCGACAAACTTATTGAAGAGGCAAAACTGGGTGCCGAGAACGCTTATTGTCCGATGTCGGGTACAGCAGAAGGGGTTGCTCTTTTAACTGGTGATAATGTGATTTTGAGGAGTTCCAACTTTGAAGGCGGCCTGATGATAACAGGGGCTGGGGAACTTGCAATTATGAAGGCTTTTTCCGAAGGATTTAATAACTTTTACGCAATCTGCTACTGGTCCGAGAAAATTCTACCTATACCACGCGGTAGGGACTTACTATTATTATCCGAGTTTTGTCCACAAGTAGACATAGTTGTCGCGAACGAGCAAACTTTCAGTGTCCATAAACTACATGAATTACTGCCTATTAGGAGGGTTGAAACAAATGACTAAATGTGGGAGAGTTGTTCTTATTGGCGAGCCTAATGTTGGTAAATCGTCTATTGTGAATGCAATTGTTGGCGAGCAGGTCAGTATCGTTGCTAATCAACGCGGAACTACAAGAGGAGCAATTCGTGGCATAAAGACGACTTCTGATTATCAAGTCATTTTTCTTGATACGCCAGGTATGCATGCCAGCCACAATCAACTGCACAAGTACAGTCAAAAATCCATCAGCCATGCTCTTGCCGAGGCGGATGTTATACTGTATGTATTGGATGATATCAAGATCGAATACATCAAGAAAATTCAGAATTATAAAACCAAGGCTATTCCTGTCGTCATCGCAATTAACAAAACTGACAAGACCACAATTCAAAAACTATACCCAAAGCTTGGGAAACTAAACGAACTAGAATTCGTACGGGAGATAATCCCTGTATCCGCCAAGACTGGATTTAACCTTGATGTTCTTGAATCAAAGCTCGTTCAAATGCTACCCGTGGGGGAAATCGAATTCTCTGAAGATGATTTTACAGACCAATCAATAAAGAAAATAGCGGAAGAAATCATTCGTGGAGAGTTAACTAAACTATTACAACGCGAAATACCGCATGGGCTTGCTGTGAAAATTGCGGACTGGAAGGAAGGCAGGCGTGAAGTCGAAATTCATGCTGAAATCTATTGCGATAAACCTTCACACAAGCCAATCATCATCGGGAAGAAAGGCACTGTTCTGAAACAGGTCGGTATCAACTCTCGTGACGAAATCCGCAGGGTAACGGGCAAGCATACTAAACTATTCACTCGCGTTCTTGTTCGCGAAGATTGGCGTAATAAAGACGGAAAACTTAAAGACTTTGGATACACACATTAAGTGCTGAATTCATAAATATCGCCATGGGAAAAATCCGTGTGGCGATTTTTGGTATGGGGAGGCTGGGTAACGCATGCAAAGAATTAATAGAGGCGGCCCCCGAAGACTTCGAGTTAGTTGAATGCTTTAATCGTGCAAACGCAGATACTCTATTAGAATATAAAGAATGGATAGATGTTTTATTGGTCTGCGTTGGATCGGCGACTGATGCTCCTAAATTAACACACAAATTCGCCAAGAATTTTAGTACGGTAGACAGCTTCGATACACATGCAGACTTAGGCAAATATATGGCAAAAATTCGCCGAACCCAAGGAGAAGGATTGGTCAGTGTCATTGGGACTGGATGGGATCCTGGTCTAATGTCGATTATGCGGTTGTACTTAAAGCCACTATTCTCAAATGTCGAAAGTTATTGGGGGCCAGGGGTGTCCCTTGGGCATTCCAACGCAATTCGCAGAATTGAGGGGGTCAAAGATGCAATTCAATTCACGATTCCTGATATCAAGAATAAGACACACAAAAGGCTATGTTTTGTTGTTGCAAATCCACCTGAGCATCGCCGCATTGCCAACGAGATAACGGGCATGCCACATTATTTCGCTCCATACAAAACCAAAGTAAAATTTATAAGCAGCCAAACCTTTTATAAAAAATTCACAGACCGGCAAGAACACGCAGGCCAAGTCTTAGCGGGTGATGATTATTCGACAGCAAAGTTTCACCTAAGGCTGGACAGCAATCCCCGCTTCACTGCCCAGTCCATGTTGGCATATGCAATTGCGGCCCACAACTTGAAAAAAGAGGGGCAGTCAGGGGTTTTCAGTGTTGCTGATATAGCACCACGATATCTATTCAGAAAGGAGGTATTGGAATTAGTATGAAAAAAATTGCAATAATCGGGGCGTTAGGCTTGGTCGGATCAAAAATTCGTCAAGTTCTGGAGGAGGAAGACATCAAAGGCGAGTTTATATTTTTTGATACCTTGAAGAACGCAGGGAAGTGCTTGAAGTACAACAGAAAAAAATATAAGGTACTTGAATTGAATGAAGTGAATCTATACAAAACTCGCCCTGATTTCTGCCTCTTGGCGGTACCTAATCCTGTGTCGGCAGTATATGCACCACTAATTGCCGAGTTAGGTGGTGTTGCAATTGACAACTCATCCTACTTCCGAATGCATGAAAATGTTCCTCTGATAGTACCAGAAGTTAATGCAGCAGAGTTGAAGGGACAAATTATTTCGAATCCAAACTGCTCGACCATACAAGCAGTTGTTGCTCTTGCTCCACTTGATAAAGAATTTGGATTAAAGCGTGTGGTATATTCAACATATCAAGCAATATCAGGAGCAGGGGCGAATGCCAAATTTGCATATCCAATTAAGAACAACTTGATACCGCAAATCGATATATTCCAAGGTGAGTATACAAAGGAGGAAAATAAACTAATAGCCGAGACCCGAAAAATTCTTGGCAAGCCCGATTTAGGTGTAACTGCAACCGCTGTCCGTGTACCTATTGATAATTGCCATTCAATAACTATCAATGCAGAGTTCGAACGCGAGATAACCCCAAATTCTGTTCGCGAGATCTTAGATAAAGCGGATGGAGTGATATTAATGGACGAACCTGAAAACAAAGTCTATCCAATGCCAATATACGCGAATGAGGCCAATGATGTACTGGTCGGAAGAATACGAACGGATTCTTCTCATCCAAACACAATCAACATGTTTGTCGTTGCTGATAATCTCCGCAAGGGGGCCGCGACTAACGCTGTGCAAATATTAAATCATATGTTGAATCAAGTTTAATCCAATGTTTGAATAAACATTTGTATGTTATCTGTCCTTGGTATTGAGATAATATTTATATATTTCCTGACTCTTGGAATTCTGTTTGTTATTATACCCTTAAGGTTCTTTATTTTGGCGGCGGTGGTTTCGACAATTCTTTTCATTGTTAGCCAAACCATTGTATATTTCGCATTGTCGTTGGCGATAATCTGAGGATATGCAGCTAGCAACAACAGTAAGGCAGAACACACTAATAGTCCATCTAGATGGCGAACTTGATCACCATACGGCTGATTATACTAGGCAGCATCTGGATGCAGCGATGTTGGAAACTCGTGCGGCTCAGGTTGTGCTTGATTTGGCAAACCTGAAATTTATGGACAGCACAGGGATAGGGGTTCTGATTGGGCGATATAAGAAAATGAAGGACAAAAATGTCCCTATCTATATTTCCAATCCAACCAGTCAAGCCGAGCGAATTTTCAAGCTGACGGGTCTTTATACAATAATGCCCAAAATTTCTTAAAGGAGGAGACATGTTAAACTCTATTAAATTCGAATTCCCAGCAAAGTCAATTAATGAGAGCCTTGCAAGGGGAGTGATAGCTATGCTTGTGGGCCAACTAAATCCCACTGTAGACGAAATAAACGATATCAAAACGGCGGTATCCGAGGCGGTTACGAACAGCATCGTTCATGGCTATGACGAGAATGGCGAAGGTAAATCAATAACCATCGAGGCTTCTTTATATGAAGACCATGTAAACATAAAGGTTAGTGACAACGGTAAAGGTATCAAAGACATAACTATGGCTATGCAACCGTTTAATACAACAAAACCCTCAGAAGAGAGGGCAGGTATGGGTTTTACGGTAATGCAAAGCTTTATGGACAACCTAGAGGTGAAAAGCTCGCCTGGCAAGGGAACAACAATAACAATGAGAAAAGCAGTGGGGAGGTGATTTAATGTCCGACCTCGTCGCACGCGCAAAAGCGGGTTGTCATGATGCCCGACAAGAACTCATCACAACGAATTCGCCTCTTATAAAATCTATAATTAAACGCTACATCGGTAAAGGTGTCGACTATGATGACTTATACCAATTAGGGGCTCTTGGCTTTGTAAAAGCTATTCATAAATTTGATCCTATACATTCCGTCAAATTCACGACTTACGCCGTACCATTAATAGCCGGGGAAGTCAAAAGATTTTTGCGAGATGATGGAAGTATCAAAGTCAGTCGCTCGACAAAAACATTGTACACAAAAATAAAACGATATATCGCAAGTAAGCAAAACGAAGTTACAAGCCCAACGATTGAGGAAATAGCAACAGCCCTAGAGGTCAGTCGCGAAGATATTATTTACGCTATGGAAGCGGCTCAAATGCCCTTGAGTCTGTTCGAAAAATCTGATAAGGAAGATGGCGATGGGTTAAGCCTTGCTGATCGAATTCCTGCCCCTATAGTAGTTGATTTATCGGATAAGCTGTTTCTAAAGAATTTATTGTCTGAACTTGAGGACAGGGAGCGCAAGGTCATTATATTGCGATACTTTCGAAATCAAACCCAATCTGAAATAGCAAACAGGCTAGGAATCAGCCAGGTCCAAGTAAGCAGGATAGAGCAACGCGTCCTAGAGGAGTGGCGTACCAAAATAGATGGAGGACTTGCGGTCTAGTTGAAGCTGAATGTAAGTGGGTCAATTCTTCTATCATTTCTAGCTGCTCCTAGATAGACATCGAAATGAAGATGGCCTTCTCCAACATCACCTAGTTGCGTTCCTGGAGTAACAGCTTGGCCAACGGTTACAGTTACATTTCTTAGATATAAGTGCCGCGTATAATGTCTAGTTGGTCCATAACCATGCTGAATTACTACAGTTGTGCCACTGGCAGATGCAGTTGATCCTCTGTACACTACTATTCCGTAAGCGACTGCATTAACTCTTGTTCCATTTGATCTATTAATGTCTATTCCGCCATGAACTTCGCTGGAAGCTGGTCGCCAGCCAAAATCAGAGGATACAGCTGTATGTCTTCTTGTCGCGGCCAGATGCTCTCGTGGATTTGATCTTATACCATAACCTCCCCTGTTGAAAGGTACATTATTAACAGGTGTTCTTAAACTGCCTCCCATAGTATGTGATTGGACAGTTAAGTTTCCAGTTGTTATTCCTGCGTTTTCGAATGCTGATCGGGGTCTATTTGCGTTCCCTGTAGGAAATCCATTATTAGTTTGAACCCATGCTCCTCCAGGAGCATTTTGGTCTGGTGGTTGTTGCCCTCCGCCTTGGCTACCGCCACCCTGCGGCGGGTTAGCATCCCACTCTGCCTGGGTAACTATTCGAACATATGTAACGAATGAATGGCTGGGTAATGTATTTATATCACCTTCGAAGCCTGGGGGGATTGGTCCTCTGACCTGGG
>Ga0131853_10025127_pt1 | contig 10737 bp, 5 predicted proteins | sample TergutLab28metaG_FD_92764 | JGI IMG/M metagenome (GOLD analysis project Ga0131853, IMG submission 92764) | Labiotermes labralis P1 segment gut microbial communities from Petit-Saut dam, French Guiana - Lab288 P1 (version 2) (version 2) | ecosystem: Host-associated > Arthropoda: Insects >... | reverse complement strand
TTAAATTGGGGGGGGGGGGGGGGTCAGTTCAGTCGACTACTGGCAGCCGAGGTGTGCGCATCAGCGGTAGTAATGCTGGATACACCATGTTCCGAGGTAGTGTGAAGAGTACTGGCTATCCACTCCACTCGCATATTCCCCCTTCACTTCCCCTACTGTGCGTCACCGTGTGCCATCACATTTCAACTGAGCTCTACCACATAATCACCGTCAGCATCACAAGCTTCCTCAGACGTATCTTGCAAGCACTTCAAGAAGATGCCCAAGGAAATTAAATCCGGCAACACTCTTAAAGTACCGTCCAAATACTGACCTGTACTCTTAAAAAAAAATAAAATGGGATAAACTGTAAACACCTCTGTAACAACCCACTGTAAACACCTCTGTAACAACCCACTGTAAACACCTCTGTAAATACCCCGTGCTATACCTAGATGGTAAAACACGGGTTGAAATCAATAAACGCAAATATAAAAAAAAGGGTGAATATTTGCCCACAGACTAACACTGTCCCCTATATCACAATCAGACAGCAAGTTTCGCTGGTGCCGCTCGATTCTCACGATTCACGTCCGTTGCGTCGATATAATTATTTAACGCCTTTGGATGCCTTCCAGTGATGTCTTCGTTAGGACATGCTGGACAAATTTGATACAAGTTTCAGAAACTGAAGTGTGGGGACATGGCGGTAGTGGAAGTCTACTTCTTTCTCTTTAAGAAAAAAGAGAGGAATAACACTTTTTTTCTCAACTGAGTAGTCCGGTACGCTGGTAAACAGCCAAGCTTGTGTTGGCACGGTGCTCGCCGCGTGCTAAACACCGGCAATCCTCAAAGAATATTTCCGCACTCTTCCTCAAAAAGTCTAAGAAATTGTTGGGAAACTTCCTCGATTAGAAAAGGACCAATTCCACATCGATACTTTCCAGTTCGTCACTCACAAAGCATCCAGTAATTCGACGCTGAGGTACTGACAGTGTCACAAAACACTAAAACGCTAGAAATACCTCTCCTGTGTTAAATAAAAGCTGTATGCACTGTGCAAATTTTATCGTCCCGGTTTTGTAAAAAAAAAAAAAAAGGCTAACAGCCATTTCGAGCTAAATTGAGTTCAATATAGCGAATCATTCAACTAATAGTCCTCTGTGATCTGTAGAAAGATGAAAAACTCCAGCTTCAACAATAGCCTAGATAGGTGGGGAATGCTATCATGAGCGGGGATGATCACAATCGTAAAATTAAGGCCAGGAAACAAAGAAGAGTTATCGGTAAACAATCCTTTGTAAATAGGAAAATCAAACTCAGAAACCAACTGCCTGCAGAGACACCAGCGACTTTCCTCCGTAAATCACATATTTTTAGAAAGAGGGTTAGGGAAGTGATTATAAGTGAGGAGAAGTGAAGGGTTTTTGAGGAGTGGTGATGAAACTTCCAAAAGTGCAGGGAAGTGAAAAAAATGGGAAGTGAAGTGTAGTGAACTGTAGTGAAGTAAAGTGATGTGATGTGAAGTGATGATCTTCGGCGAAATGTATTATCATCTATTTATAGTTATGTAGCTGTATGTAGGTTCTGTGCACAAAGTTGTGTCATTATTATTTGTTTATTTTTGTTATTTTCTAATTACTCGACTACGTTTTTTTAATAATCTTTTATGTTTTCTACTGGTTTTATTCTTGTTTTCTATTTTGCTTATCCTGTGTTTTTTGTAGTGCTTTTGTATTTTTTGTTTATTGTTTCTTCTTTTGTGTTGTCTTACCTATTTTTGTTCAAGTCTACTGACCACTGCCAACGGGTGGAAACACAACTGCAATAAATAAGAGTAAATTTCATATCATAACACATCATATCGTACCTCTCACGTGACACTATGCCATCTTCTTACTTCTCCTGTAAATCTGATATTTTGTGGGTTGTCTCTTCTTTACAAAAAATAGGGAAGCTATATGATACCATTTTGCAAATTATATAAGACGGAACTCTGCAGATTATAAACTACAGTAATGTGCAAATTATACATTACAGTATTGTGCAAACTATGCACTGCGGCACTGTGCAAATTATAGACTACTCAGTTTGTTATCTACGCTGCCGCTAGGCCCCTCCCAACATGTGTCCAGTAACTGCGTCCCCTCACCTGTTCCGTCCAAAATAAAAGACACAGAATGTGGCTGTTGTTAGTGCAAGGTCGAGCGGCCGTTTCTGTTTGATTGACCTGAGTTCAGCATCAAAATTTGCCACTGTTCAAGACGCCACAATACGAATTTCGAATGGAAATGTCAGGTCGCGCTAAGGAGAGTGCAATGACACAACATAGTTACCACTTGGGCTAAAATGTTTATAAAATAATGAAATTTTAGAAGAAAGTTTGTGTGTTTCATATTTACCTGCAGCTTTTTGCTCGCAGAGAACTGGAAATATCAGTTGGTCTGGATCACCCAGTAATCCGTGTTCAATTCCCGGCAGGTACACAATATTTTTTAGCCGTTTTAACAAAATTGTTAAAAAACGAAAATACACTTCTTAATGTATGTCTGTCTGTCCGTCCGTCCGCATGGAACAGCACTTCTTCCATTGGACAGATTTGAATGAAATTTTATATTCGAGTATTTTTAAAAAATCTGTCCAGAAAATTCAAATTTTATCAAAATCTGACAAGAATAACGGGTACTTTACATAAAGGCGTTTGTCGATTTATAAAAATATCCGAATTTCTCTCAAAATGAGAAATTTTTTAGACAATACTTGTACAGAAAATCAAAATAAATTTTATTTTAAATATGTTTTTTTCCGAAAGTCGTGCAGTATATGAGATAATGTGGATAAATATGGCTGAGACAGACAGTCCAAAGAATGACAAAATAATATGGCGCATGTGAATTGCATGCTGGATACATGGGGATATAGCCACCCACTTAAAATGTGTAATACTTATTGCTTTTCCACGGCAAAAATGATTACGCGAACGCGCCTCAATGTTGCGTTTATACGTACATTCCTTGTCTTTTTGTCCACTCTAAAGCGTTCAGACCCGTTGTGGGGCCCACCCAGTTTCTTATCCTAAGAGTACTTAAAGTACAGATGAACACTCACTCCATGTAGTGCCGAATTTAGGATTGGGCAGAGTTATAAATAAAATGGTCCACATGCGTTGATGGCGTGGTGATTAATTGATCGTAAAAGGATCTATACTTTTATTTTTGTTCCAAACCCCAACAGCTCCGATAAATGTTTGGAAAGTTACATGCGTATTACACCGTCGTATTGAGCATCCGTGTTTTCTCCGACTGAAAATTGAAATTCAAATTTCAAAATAAAAATTTTATGAATATTTGTTTTACCAGTTCGCGAATTGTTACAAGCGAACGGACAATTGGACAGACATGGTGAAGCTAACAGGCTTCCAAATTTACGTAGAGGTCACGCCAAAAGGAAAGCTAACTTGATCCAATAAATTTTGTGGTATAAGAAGTTGCAATTTAATTAGATATGTGTGATTTTCATATTACAGAGCCACACAAAGTTTCACTTCACAAACTAAGCAGTTTGCAGTAACAGAGAAAGGAGAAAGGAAAACGTGGAAGGAATAAATCATGCTTTGACACTCCAATCGTCAGTAAGAACATCGAATTGAGAAGTGACAGTAAGAAAACCTTCGTCTGTTTTCTTGTCACGGGGACTTCAGTTCATCGACTTCTCTTCTGTGGAAGAATAAGGAAATGTAGAAGTAGAAAGTTAGAATGATATCACAGGATTCCAAATCATCACAATCACAGTCAGCATGATGATGATCATCTTTTATGATCAATCTTCTCTGCAAACGTCAAAGAGGCTTCGATTTCCATAACAACATGTAAATGTTTTTAGAGATTTGAGGTATTTACGTTTGCGATATGGTATCTTAGGTTACCAGACCGTGCAGACATGTGAGTGGGTAACAGGGTTCCTTCGGAAAATACTGCCTCTCTCTTCATGGTACATGTTAGGGGTAACATGCTCTTTATTGACACAACCGCTGGTTATTATGAGAACCGTAAGAAAGGAAGAAATATAGGTCAGATGGCCATTGTCAAGCGCCGAAACATGTAGTTGTACCTTATGTAATAATACTATATAAACACCTCTGCCATCAAATAAAGTTGTGTTAGTACATACACTCCACTGTAGTTAGTTTATTGAACACAACAGGGATGACGGACCTTATGTTAAGTCAGCAAAATAAAGAGATATTGAAAGTTTAGGCAGGTGGTTGTTATATTTACCGCTGTAATTTACAAATTATTAGCTGGTTCTCAGCTCATTACATAATATCCTGTTGCGACTAAAACTATCATCGCAAAATCCCGGACTCCACTATAAGACGGAAATTATCACAAGCCAGTATCTAATTTCAAATTTACACAAGGCAGACGGTCACAAGCCAGTGTGTAATTTCGTACTGACACAATGGAGACTGGCCAAAAGACAGTGTCTAATTTCATAAGTTACAGCGGGGACTAGTCACAAGCAAGTGACTAATTTCATACTGATACAACGCATACTGATTACAAGACATTGTCCAAGTTAATATTGATAAAATGGAGACTGGTCACAAGCCAGTGTCTAATTTCATACTGATAAAACAGAGATTGGTATCAAGTCAGTGTATAAGTTAATAAAGAAAGAACAGTGGCTGGTCACAAGCCAGTGTCTTAACTTCGTCCTGACGCTACCCATCAGAGGAGGTGACATACCACAGACTATACCACCAACCCAGGGTTGAAGTATAAATGACATAAGATGAAATAAGAAGATAAACACAAGAAGACAAGGAACAAACGGAGGGTGAAAAAGATTGTACCGTACGCAAGGCAAGACAAGAATAATGCCATAGAATTTGTCATCGCTCGCACCATCCAAGCTCCCCTGTCACCTCCCCAACATTCGGTAAGAGGCTCACAACCTCAGAGTTCTGAGATACACTTAATTTTGTGCCCTCCAGTCAGCTGTCAATTAGAGTGAAGGCGGTGTGCAAGACTTGAGCACTGACGTAAAAATAAGACTTATTGTACTTACGGTTGCTCTACACTCACAAAAACATGTGTGAATAAGGAAAATCCGACCTTACGCACAGTTTTTGTCTGTGCAGGCCAGGGGAGAATGATGCTTGTAAAGTGTGAGGAAGGTTCAAGCTGGAAGCGAGGATAAATTCGAAGAGTCGTAATCCTATTTACTTCAGTCTTCGAATTGTCAATTCAGCTGCAAGATTTTCTACATGGATTGAAGAATGACAGCCCCCCTCCCCCCGAGAAGAAAAAAAGAATCCCCCGTTACACACACATATACTTTTACGTTATTCTATATCCCGTTGTATATGAAATTCAGAAAACCATGGAAACAATTTCGAGGCAAACGGTTCCAATACCTGCGATTAAATTTTAGTCACTCCTTTTTCAAGTTTAAAAGTATAACGTTGTTTGTGACAAAAATAACCACTGCCACCTGGTAACAACCCAACTGCAGTAAATAAATAAATATATCCCCAAGTTCACTTGAATGCTTCCAAGAATTCGCGAAACGGAGCATTAATTTTTTCAAACAAATTCAATGATAATCAAATATGTGTTAAAATATCAATATAAAAGACAAAAACTTAGCAGCAGTAGTGCGTCTTTAGCAGTGCGTCTTTAGCAGTGCGTCTTCAGTAATTACATTGTAACCTTTTTACGTGTCCTTGAAGTGGCCGTTTGTATTTAACATGCACCATAACCCGTAAAGTTAGTATATTTGAATTACACGACAAGGGGAGGCCATGTGAAATTTATGATGTTCAAAGCGGCATTAGGACAGGTGGACAGTATCCACGTTTTTCCCCTGCCACATCCGTCAATGCTTCGTATTCACATTGTCAAGAACGTCGCACGGTAAACCTAGCGAATTTCATGGATACAAACTGGGTAATAATTCCAAGTACATCGTACATGTATTGAACATGGTTACATGATTTGTGGTTCAGCATGGTACCATGACTTGTGGTTCAACATGTTGTCATGATTTGTGATTGACCATGTTTCCATGATTTGTGGTTGAACATGTTCCCACGATTTGTGTTTGAACATGGTGCCACGATTTTAGACTGAATACGGTGCCACTGTTTGTGATTGAACATGATGCCATGATTTGTGATCAAATATGGCGCCACGATTCATGATTGAACGTGGTGACACGATTCGTGATTAAACAGGTGCCACGATTCGTGATTGAACATGATGCCACGATTTTTGGCTGAACATGTAGCCATGAATTGTGACTGAACATAGAGCCATGGTTTGTGATTCGGCGTGGTGCCATGATTTGTGATTGAACTTGGTGCCAAGATTTATGATTGACCATTCTGCAACGATTCGTGGTTGAAAATGGTGCATCGATCTGTGATTGAACGTGATGCCGCTACTTGTAATTTAAGATGGTGCCGTCATGATTTGTGATCGTACATGGTGCCATGAATTGCGATTGAACATGGCGCCACGATGTGAACATAGTGCCATTATTTGTGACTGAACATAATGCCATTATTTGTAACTGAACATAGTACCATTATTTGTGACCGAACATAGTCCCATTATTTGTGACTGAACATAATGCCATTATTTGTGACTGAACATAGTGCCATTATTTGTGACTGAACGTAGTGCCATTATTTGTGACTGAACATAATGCCATTATTTGTGACTGAACATAGTGCCATTATTTGTGACTGAACATAGTGCCATTATTTGTGACTGAACATGATACCTTAATTTGTGACAGCGACAAGTTGCATAATAACAACACAAAGTTTTGATCCAAAGCACACCTAGTCTAAGGTGTATTACTCCTTTAGTTTCACATGATATTTGAAGTTTTTGCTTCATACCGTGTCATTTGGGATGACCGTGGTGACAAATCTTTCAGAGGAACATATTGCCTGCACCCTTTGCAACTATAAATCACCTGGACTACCTGATATATTCAGCAGCGAAAGTGGGTATATGTCCAAACTCATGCAAAGGTACAGTCACTGATCATCTAGTTTGGTTACAGCGGGTGCTACACACTGCAGGCACAATGCTTTGAATGGGGCTGTACATGGTACTGGTGGTAACACCTTATTTTCTTAAGACTGTCGAAACCTTTTATACTGTCATTTATTATCGATACAGAATTCAATTTTAGACACACAAAACCACTCCGACAGCAGAGCCACACAACAGACGGACGGACAGATGTGCAAATAAGCATTATGCAATCAGGTTTAGTATCGAACTGGAGCAGACACACCCACTTGCCTGTAGAGAGGCAGCTGCAAATGTTTACTTGCATCGCATCACCACAATGTTCTATTATGTTTGGGGCTTAGTCTGGTCGACTTGTTACTGGTGGCTGTTGTTACAACAGGGAGTCAAGTAGGCAATTTTAACGCTTTAGTCTGATGCAACAGCAGCAGGAAGTTGCTCTATGCAAATCGCAACACACAGAAGGCAAATCAAAATGCTGGCCGCTCGGCATGCAATGATCCTCCACTCATTACCATGACAACAGACAAACTACTGGTGCTGTGGAGATCAGAATAACTGGATCCTACGACAGGCATGCTGTGTCAAGTGGGGCCAGTTTTAAACGCACTTCTGGCCCATTGGCATGTTGTGACGACTGTGAGACGTCCGTCGGTTTAGGTTACATAAGCGACTTTATCGACTGTGAAACGTTATGGACACAATGCGAAACACTCCGGTGAAACTCGCGTGAGTTCCTGTAGGTCGCTCGTTCGGTCAGTGCACAACTCCGCTGTGTGATCATCAATAACAGACATAGAAAATGTCAACTGGTAGAAGGAACTGTAGCCAGCATTCAGATGACAAATGGCGAGAGCTATGGAAGGCAAGCAGAGAGGGAATGGTAGTGAATGGGCAGACGGATAGGGAAGATTAGACGTTTCGGTCTGATCAGACCATCGTCAGGCCACTATAACAAAACTTTCAAAATAAGGCAAAACACAGTGCAATTGTTATTCACACTATGGAATTTCATATGTGTTACAACAGTTATTGCAATCTAAAACTATATAAAAAGATACAAAAAGTGTCGGAAGATTTGTAGTGTCCTAGCTGGTGGTTGTCAAGTGCGAGTATTGAAGTTTATAATAGTGTAGCCGAACATTAGCGGTCTGTTGGACCACACACTGTGTCAAGGGAATGCTGTCCTTCAACCTTATCGCTCTGACCCACGATCCTCCGGACGTGACAACTTCAAAGATCTACGAGGACTGGAGGTTTGGAAATTCCGTTTGTAATTGTGCTTACAAAAATTTATGGGTTATTTTGATGAAGAAATTAGTGACTTTCGATTAACCTTTTGGCGCCGGAATTATTTTTTTTAATTTTAGCACACCTGTATATAAAATGTGAATAATACAGGAACCAAATACGTTAGAATTATGAAACAAACTGCATTAAAAAACGGAGAGTATACACCATGTTTAAAATATTCGGTACCTATATTTGTTGAATAAATATATATAATGCAAATTTGGAGGTTAGCGGTGCGGTACGTCAACTATAGTTGACGTTAGGCGTCTAAAGGTTAAGTTGCGGCCGTTTTTCTCCCATGGAAATTTAACTTATTTATCATAATTTTAAATTGATCAACCAATGAGTGTAAAATCTTTTCGTTGTCCGACCAATCACGATAGGGAAGGGTGATGGAGGTGTCGCCCTGCACAGTGAGGGCTAGAGGTTCAGAGTGGAAGATTTTGGGAGAAGAATGCTGTGTTTAGCGGGTATTGAAGTAAGCAGTGCCAAGTCTGAGGTGTGTGACTGTAGAAAAAAATTTGTATCAATAAATCAGTTTAAAAAATTACAAAAAATTAAACAAAGCGACACCAGTCAATCAGCTAAAATCACAAGGCGCCTGAAAAATCTCATGCTGCCGAGCAGCTATTCGGCTATAATCGGTGATATTAAAAACATAAAGTATTAATACAAATTATTATAAATAAGATCAAACTTATCTACACAAGAGAATTAAATTCGCACTTGTCGCCCACGTGATGTAGAAGCAGGTGGTGTCTTATGACTATCACTCGGGAATGGGAGGCAGGCAGTACAAAATTTAGATGTACAGTGATACATAGATTATATAGATGTTGTTTAATTTATCGTGTATCTGCCCTACCGTGAATTTTATATTTTATAGTCAGATATTTTTAGGTTGGAGGTCTTGTTATTTTATGGAGGGTATGGGAGGTAATAGTTGGTATGGATACTCACGCAGAGCACTGCCAACCTGAGTCAGAGTTTGTCAGTGCTCTTCTGTCTGTTTTACGTGGCGTGTGTGTTAGGAAGTATTTATGAATATAGGCAGAATATGGCTACAATGGAAGTTCTGTGTTATTGGAAGGGGGGGGGAGGTGTTACAAGAGGCAGCTTCGCGGCTCCTATCCATTTATATATGAGCGTACTGTACCGATTTCCGTTGGTAGATGAATGAATATTGACCGTTGGTGTAACGATGACCGGCAGAGGACGTGGAATTGCCCGGAAAAAAAACAGTCAATTCGTTGAGGTGAGCTACTTTTCGTCAGATTTGATTTTAAGAATTTTACACTGATGTTGTAAAGGGATTTATGGTAATCCCAATACAATTGGTTAAAATGTTAAAAAAAAACACGAATTATTTTTAGGACGATTGCGCTCTCCAAACAACACCGCTCACGCATTTCGTGCAGTATTAAAAGTTAATGATCCATGACTCGCTGTATATATTTTATAATGACGTAGCACTCGAACTTCTAGTGGTTTTATACACACAAAACTCCCACCAGGCAAAATCTATACGGGACAGAGGAAAGGTTAGCAGCCTCACTACAGCTACTTTATGTGGTTACTCTAGCGATTACAATTTGTTTCCCTTCGTCAAATGAACTCGATAAATCGAGGTGGGAGGAGCAGGGTGGCATGCGAAGCAACTGGAAGTTGCAGAAATTGTCATAAATATTTCTCAGTGTACGGATGTGTGAAAGGGAAAGAAAATCCCGCCCTGTGATCTGTGTGTTTTCCCTGCTGTACTGTGGCAAATGCAGCCACTGCAGCAATTTCAACGCATATGTCCCTGTTATAAAAAGTAATATAGGGATGTAAATAGGCAGCAAATAGCTTGTAGTAGTGAAGTGAGGGGAGCGCCGCTGGAGACAATACCGGGCGGATAACGTCGTATATTGAGGCTGCCTCGAGGATTAGCCAACATTGTTTCCAGACTAGCGAACTGGGACAAGTTGCAAGTCTGGTGCTGGGCATTAAAGTGTCCCACACGTTAACTATGTTGTCATCACAGACCTCATGTAGCCTCTGTGGACACGAGGCAAACAATCAGGAACTCTGGTGGAATTTGTTAAGCCAATATGTTGACACATTTAGAATAGACAAGAGATTTAGTTAGCGTTTTGCACTTAATTCAAACGGAACTGGACATTAAAAGATAAATCATTAGTCTTCTAAATTGTGAATTCAGCTGGTTAACGACTCAAATTACGTTACTTTCCTCGAATATGGCGGACACATCTGCAGGCCTGCGGCTCCAATTATTTTTGTGGTCATGTATAAAAGGTAACGGGGGAATGGAGGAGATGGCATAACGAGGAGCTAAATGATTTGTACTCCTCACCCAATATTGTGCGGGTGATAAAATCGAGAAGAATGAGATGGGCTGGGCATGTGGCGCGTATGG
>Ga0131853_10025126_pt1 | contig 10737 bp, 8 predicted proteins | sample TergutLab28metaG_FD_92764 | JGI IMG/M metagenome (GOLD analysis project Ga0131853, IMG submission 92764) | Labiotermes labralis P1 segment gut microbial communities from Petit-Saut dam, French Guiana - Lab288 P1 (version 2) (version 2) | ecosystem: Host-associated > Arthropoda: Insects >... | reverse complement strand
TTCTTTTTTTGGAAATTTTAGAATTTTAAAACTTTTGCCAATTGAAATTTTTGTATTATTTTCTTTAAAAAAAAAAAAAAAAAGGGGGAAGGTGGGGGGGAAGGGGGGGGGGGGGGGGTCTGTATCCCCACTACCCCATTGCAACTTCAGAATTGGAGGACCAATTTTCACTAAACTCACTACAGGCATTAGGCTACTGGAGGACACAGGCTGCAGTTCAGATCTGGTGCAATGCAGATGCAGGTGAAGGACTTCCAGAATGTGAGTGGATTTAGGGGTGTAGACAGCCAGGAATGAACTTCTTGGAAAAAGCTCGTGACAGATGAAGCTACACAACAGGGACAACAATGTGATAAGCATGACAGGTGCATGGTTTTTTGAAATTACAATTGTGACAATGGTTAGCAAAGGTTTTGAAATGAATCATGGACCCCAACTGACTCAGAACACAGAACGGTCGACAAACTTTCCACTGAAGCAGTGTGATGAAGGAAAGGAATACACAGACTGTATGGAAAAAACAAAACCAACTTGCATATAATTTATATGGAAATGGACCAAATGAGGGAAATGGCTAACACAATGAACAAGGAACAAGAAAGGTTTAAAAAGTTGAAGAGTTGTTTGGAAATAATACAAAAAAGATATGAAGAACAATACCATTTTGTAGATGAAAGAAAAATTTCATTTGTGGAACAGACAAATATTTGCAGGAGTCATATTTTGATATGCTGAGAACAAATGGAGAAGCTACATGAGACATGAAGAAAGAGAAAGGGGAAGAAGTGGCATAATACAAAATTTGAATTGTGTTGGAGGAATGCTTAGGGTAGGGCCCTCAAATGTACGAGGATTAAAAAGCAAAATGAATATATAAATTTTCTAGACTTACTTAGAGCAAATGAAATACTTGGTACCGTAGGAAGCTGGGTTTGCTTTGGAACTTACAAAATTAAGGGGTATTAAGAGTTAGAGTAAAGGAAGCAGTACGGCCACAATATCTACAGGAAACCTGGTGAATTAGTAGTACAAATCAAGAATAGCATTAGTCAGAATGATTGAAATTTTGACAAGAATGATGGACATAATATGGACAGGCATTAAAAATAAGATTAACTATGCATTAGATTATGTATAAACTTTCTATACAACACATCACACAAGTCAAAGTGATAACATGAATTTTATAAGTTTATAATATTTCAATAGGTTAGGAGACAGATATCCAAATACTGAATTCATAATTATGTGGACTTGCAATATTTGGGGGGGGGGTGAGACAGACTTTCAACACTTCTCTGACATAACAGACACACAGGATAAGGACGGTTACAATTCCTATGGTAGGACGAGCAGCAAGATAAACTTCAAATACAGGAGGAAGAAAGTTGACAGTATTTTGTGGAAGTAACGGTTTAAAAATTATAATGGAGAATACAGTTTGGATATTAGGGGAGAACATGCTTTTATTACTCAACTAGATGGCAGTGTCACAAATTATGGTACAATTTATGATGGTATAATGAGTATTGTAATAGTTTTTTAAGACTGGAATACATGTGATGAGTAATCATAAGCTATTGTTAATAAAATTACACAGAGCACATGAAGGTATAAATGGAATGAGAAGCAACAGCAGGATTCCATAGACAGCTTGAATGATATGGGGGTGTGTTGGATGTGTATAAACACAATTCTCTCTGCCAAAATATAGAATTGAAGAAGCAGTAAATATGTCACATTCTATAACAGAAGCGAAGGAGACAGAATATAAAGATAGAAAATCCAAAAAATAGGACTACTAGTGTGATGACGAATGTCAGGAAAAAGGGACAGCAAAAAAATTAGCTTTGAAAGGGTTGATGATGCTGATGAGAGCAGAGAAAGGTACTGGAAATTCAGGAATTTGAAAAGATTCCAGAAATAAAGCAACAGGATATCAAGAGAATAAATTGCTTTGCATACATTAAAAGTCCAGAGATTCCCTTAGGCACTCTCATGAGACTATGTATGTGGATCTATGAACATGTTCCATATTCAGAGATCCTTAACATAAGGCCAATCAGTGACACTAATATTTACTGACATATTTTAATGCAAGAAAGACGGCACAGGCAGAAATTAACTATGTACATATTATCCTAAACATGGCAAACATATGTCAACTACAAATACTGTTATGATTTATAAGAAATTACCCCATGTATTCATATATATATATATATATAATTAACTACTGAGTACTGTATTCTAGTTCCCTAAATTGGTTCAATGCCAAACTGCAACATGATGGAAAAGTTCTGTGTACTTTGATGGCTGACTGTATGAACTGTGTTTTGTAACACAATCTTCAAAGTATGTTTTCAGTATGCATATTAAATTTCTATCCATGACTGTTAAACTTACTAATGAATCATGAGTAAAACAAAATTCAGCTGCTGTCATATACTTTATCACAATACTTTTACAGCATGCCAATGACCCCCATTCACAACCTATCCACAAAATTTACAGTAATAGTACCAAATCACAAAGCAGTGTGTTCAGAAGAACACATTGTGAGAAAGCATTTCAGTAAACATTAAATACAATATCACAACAAATTATGTAATTCACCTATTTCAATGTAAATTTACTTTATTTAATTCCGACTATACAGACTTGAATGGTAGAATGATAATGAAAAATGAATTCAAAAGAATGTGCATGGGAGTTGCTGTGACATAATTTAGGATAGTATCTCAGCACAGGACTGGAGGGACTGTGGAAAACCATAAAGAAACCTGTCCAGATTGTGTCATGGATGATTCAAATGGGGCACTTCCCAAATACAAGAGGTGATACCATTTGCATTGATTTACTGTATAACAAATTATATCTTACCTCAATGTTGTTTTCTTTGTCTGTAATCACACCATTATTGTTAGATAAGACAGCATCAGTCCTTGCTTCTTGACTACCTGGTTTTGCATCAATCATTTCACTCATCTTCTTGATAACCATCTGTGCTTGCAATGCATCCTACATACAAACATCAAATGACTTAATCACATGGACAAAATCAGTGAACTCAAAAAAAGAAAGAAAAAAAAAGCGAGAGCCAATTATCACAGTTACACCTGTTGGGCTCACCTTTCGCACTCATTCACTTTGCGTGTCATACTTAACAGGGACTAACGTGGTTTGAGTGTTGTGAAATTAGTAAGGAAGAACAATTTAGACAATTTATGTTTACCTGATAATCTGGAGTATCATTTGTGTGATTTATTGAGTCAGCAAAGTGACGTACAGCTTCTCACAAAAGAAATTTATTCTGTATATACTGTGTGGCTTTGCACAATACAACTTTACCAACAGTGTGTCTACAGCTAATAACCATGCACAAATGATGCACTTCAGTGCCCTATATACATCGTCATCAGTAACTATTTATTTTACCCAAATTAATATATGCTTGGCAATATTATGTTTATATTATCAGTCCAATTTTTAGTATTGTTATTATCTTTGTCTGGTCCCTTCTTTAATTTTGAAAATAAATACTGTACTAGTATACAGAACCCACCCTACTAGCTTAGTATGCTTGTCCCTCACAAATCTTACATGTAACACTTTACCTTATCTTTTCTTGGAGTCCGAAAGACAGTACCCTCAACTGGCCATACATCAGTTCTCAATGTCTCAAATCACAATAAATTTGACTTATGCTCTTAAACATGGCATTCAGAAATGTGTGACAGTGACTACCCACAACCAACAATTCACAGTTCCTACTTCACACCTTTACATTATGAACTGACAGAAACTGTCACAGCAGGTGATACACTCCTACCATATTCTTACCTGTTCCAGAGATTTCAGCCTTGCTTGCCTCCATGCTGCTCGCTTCTCTGCCCTCAATGTCCTTTGTTCTGCTGGTGACAACTCCTTCTCGTCTTCCTCATCACTCAAGAGCCCCTGTGTTAAGAATATCAATCAGGACTCCACAGTATGCACAACATTTGAACTACAAATATTATTAATATCATTAATATTTTGCAGATACACCAGTCACTTAACCAACTTACTGCTAGATTAGGCGATTAAGTGATGTGCAAAATAGAGCAAAATAAGACATAACCTTTCTGAGTAATTTTGACCTCACTAATAGTTGAATTAATATTTACTGTCCATATAACCCTTAAACAGTTTGTCTGACATATTCTCAACTGTAAAATATATGCGGGAATAATGAACCTAGGAAGACAATGACAGACACCACATATTATTTTAACTTCTCCCAAGATAGATTAACCTCTAGGCCCTAAACTGAACCCAGGTTATCCCAATAAAAAAGCAAGATTGCTAACTACTCCCCTGTAAAATCTGTTACAAAGGTATTACTGCACTCTGACCGAAGGTAATGAAATTAATGCTTGCTGACAGCATGTCTGCCTATCTATACATTTATTGTTTGTGCACACCTACACACTGAAGGAACATGGAAGGAATGGAGGTATAATAGAGTGCCACACATTCTTAACTTCTGCACTTGATGTAAGTATGGTTAAGCTTCACACTCCTGTCACTTTACCTGAAGGGAAAGCAAGCCTCCACCCACCAACCCCAACCCAGCACCTATTGAATTGGAGGATGGATGGGTCCCAGAGACAACCTCAAACTCCAGAGGAAGAGAACATTTCTTGCTGCTGCCACAAATTGAACCCCAATTCCTCACAGTACTGAGATCTCCACCATCTCCATTACAGCAATTACATTTCTGTTTGTACTGGTACATTATATCCACCATTTCATGTAAATCTCGAATAAACATTGCATGGTAGTGACTTTAATTCAGTAATTTGTAAAGCTGTAAAAGTCATATGGCAACTGGCTGAAAGAGGGTTTGATTTATGACAGTGCTTACCTCCTGCTGCAGTCTGTCTTTCATTCTGCGCTCAGCCTTTGCTGTCCGAACACTGCCCATACTCAGCAGACCACTTGAGAGTGGCATGGCACTAGACCTGAAAGGAGATGCACAACATGTAGAATGTCTATTCAATCCATTCCATTCCAGTTAGGCAAGTTCTGAATATACCTGCCATACCAAACATGATTGACGATTGAAGATTTATCATGAACAGCACAGTGCCACTGTACACTACTGAAAGTTCACTTCTACAATGTTCATAAGGCTGTCAGTAACAGCCAGATACTGTTATAATAGATCATTTCTTATGGAGCATGCAAGCAGGTTGGTAGTATCCCATTTTAGTAACTTTAATTTACCAGTGCAAGGCATAACTTTTCAAACCATGACAAACTGACTGATTTCTTCTTCACACCACAACAACTGAATTTCACCTACAAGGTATATCTGCTCAAAGCCAGTAATCTTTTCTCTCTGTAGATGAATAAACCAGCTACTTTCTCACACACAACCACCATTATTAGTTACATGTAGAAACATATCATGGATTAATCCGTAAACATCTGCTTAATTATTCCATGTGTAATGGGCAGTACAAATTCTCAATCAGCAGACTGTATACAATATTGTGCCACATTATAATCAGCATGGACCAACAAAACAAGCAGTGGCAAATCCAGTTATAATGGCTGTTGTAAAAATGTTAGTATGTATTTATATATTTATTTTGCATAGGACTAGAAAAACCAGTGTTATCACTATGCTCCACTAAACACATGACTACAGAAAGTGTTTCACTGGAGCACTTTCAAATCAATACATGAGCTGCGGCACTCAAAATATTTTCACAGGTGTGCATTACCAGACGGACACTCACACACTTGATGCCCCCACGAAAAGGTAAAAGGCAGGGGAAGCTAGTACTGTCCAGCATCTCATTAGCCAGGGTTGCTGTTTATTTGTTAACTTGCCACTGTATTAATTAACATTTTACACATTTCTTTATACTAATTATACACTTGCCCCATAATTGTTTAGCTAAAAAGGACAAACCACTACAGAAGGGATAATAAAAATGCAAAGAATGGGTGAAAGGAGGGAGTTTTATTGAGGCCAGCAGGAGTATACAGACAAATGTGATGACAATCCAACAGACAGCAAAGTGCAAAATATGACATCTGCAAATACACTGTCAGGTTAAAAGGCTGTTTAAAATAGGATGACAACCAGGACCACGTAACATTCTGTGATGGTACAGACAGTTGCAGAACCCAGAAAGTGGAACATATAAGCATGCCAGCAAGTTGGCAACATGTGTTCAGACTGTTAGTGTTGTGCAGGAAGTTTTGGAACAAAGTCCAATGAAGTCATTACAATGATCATAACCACTGTAATTATAATTACACAGTACAACATTCCCTGTGGGAATATGTTACCTCAAGCAATTTCACCCTTTGGGCGCAACATCTGCAAATATATCCACTGTACATTTTATTACCATTAAATGCAACATGCAAACCTATCCCACAGCTTCAGAAAAGCTTACCCTCTTCATGTGACTGAAATGTCCCCATTAATTACAAATTTCAGTAGGTGCTGACATTTGCCAGTAAAGTGAAGCTACTTACATAGTACAAGAAACGACCGAGAGTCAATACAAGAAAATTTCATAGAGTAACTAATTCTGTAATTTCAGTATAAGCTTTGCAATAAACAGCTGAAGCAGTCCTTTATATAGATTTGACTCTATTACATACCAATTACAGAATGCTTTCTTTTTTCTTTTTCAATTGCCTGTACTTGTATAGACTTCATCTTTCTTCTCTTTAAATACCAAACACCTGAACATATTTCAGACATGAAAGCTACAGTTACTGCACATACTGGAGAAGCATCAGCAAAGCAAAAAATTCACTTCCATTTTTTGGTGGAAAATGTACATTGTTTTGAGATTAAACATGAAATATAGTATGCAGCAAAAGGTTGAACTCCTGGAAATTGAAAACCTGCAACATGGTACTGTTAATAATTCTGGATGCACTATAGGCCTGGCAGTTTCAGAGCTAATATCACAATGGATACAGTTTTTATAATACTCAAGCTTACTTCTTTGTGTGGTTCTCGCCATCATCATCATCATCTTGCTCAGCTTCACCTACATGTGTCCAGTTTTTGAGTTCTTCTTTTGAAAGAGCAGCAATCTTCTTTTCTGAATAAGAAAATACAACTGACTTGTGATAAAGATAAAGAGAATGTAACAAAGAACAAGCCAACTAGTAAAGTTATGGTGGTGAAAAGATGGAGGTTCAAACATGCTGGATCTGTAGACTGCATGAAGCAAGAACACAAATAAATTTGTGACACGGAATACTCTTAAGAGTTCACTTGGAAGACAAAATCATGGCAGATAATATTAAATATATGTTGAAGAAATATTCAATGTGCATGTGAAATAAAATTGGGCTGAAATGGTTCAGAATTATTTACTCTGTTACAGGCAGTGTTTGAAATTTCAGATTACAATAAATGGGGTGAGTTACTATGAATAATATACAGATATACAGGAATTCTACAAAATGGTTTGGCCTGGTTCTGTTAACTGAGTTCCATTTAATGAAAGCAGCATAGAGTTTGAACTGCATTCGGTTTTCAGAAGTCTATATACAAGTATGGCACCAGTACTAAAATCAGACTGTGTGATACAATATTCCAGAAAGAGATATCTAATAAACCATATCCATGTTTCAAAAATAATGTCTGAGGAATTAAATGAAAATAACAAGGTAAAGCAATTCTGAACTGATAGCAATTAAAGCTCATGAGAAAAATTATAGCTGTAGTGAATACTCCCTCTTTGTGAAAAAAAGGGGGGGGGGGGCAGTACCAAAATGTGATTTGGAGTCTACTTAACGGTAATAACAACAAAAAATTGGGAAGAATAAATAACATACATTTGTTGCAAAATACCTCCTCTGAATTAAATCATGTAAATGTGTGTCACAAATTTTATATATATATTTACACATACATACATACATACATACATACATGGGCACTGCGGTAGCACAGTGGTTAAGGTGCTCTGCTACAAATCAGAAGGTCGCTGGTTCGATCCCAGCTGGTGTCAGTAGATTTTTTATTGACATAAAATCCTTCTGATCGCACTATGGCCCTGGGGTCGACTCAGCCTCTATGAGTACCAGGAGTATTTCCTAGGGGTAAAGGCGGCTGGTGCATAAGGCTGACAACCTTACCACCATCCTGTGCCGTAGTCACGAAATCTGGGAACCTTAACTTCCTGGAACCCCCTGGGCCCCTCCGGGCCTTTAACGGGACTGCTTTACCTTTACCTTTTACATACATACATGTGGGCCGGGTAGCTCAGTCGGTATAGTGACTGACTACAAGCTGGACGGTCCGGGATTGAATCCCAGTGGGGACAAGATTTTCCGCCCGTCCAGACCGGCCCTGGGGCCCACCCAGCCTCCTGTAAAATGGGTACTGGGTCTTTCCCGGGGATAAAATGCGGCCAGGACGTGCTGCTGACCACTCACCCCCTTCTAGTGCCGCGGTCATGGAAGAGTAGAGCTATACCTCGACCCATCCCCTGGGCCACACCGGGCCCGTAACGGGATCACTTTACCTTTTTTTTACCTTTTACATACATAAATATATATAATATAATATATACAACAAGTGCATAGGGTTCTATACAGAAGTCAAAGTCCAACAGGCAGACAATTACCTTCCTCTTGCTTCATGCGTTCCACTTCATCCTGACTCAGGAAGCTGAAGACCTTTCCTGCAAAGAAACAATCCAAAATTAATTCCCTAGAACAATGGTCTTCAGAACTCTTGAGCATCTGCTCTATCATTCTGACCGACTCCGAATTTATATGAAATTCTCATAAAGTAAATGTGTACTTTTTGGATGCAACAATTCAACAGAACTTCTTAAAACAAACTTTTATTTTAAAACAATATTTATGCGCATTTATAAAAAACAAAATTTTGTTACGTGATTTACAATTAAAGAAACCCAGCTTCGATTATACAAAAAGATGGACAGAAAAATAAATATGGCATTAAAAGTTATAAAAATTATATTTAACAATTCAACACAAAAGGAATGTGCCTGTGAAACCCCCAAAATCACTCACAGAACCCCAGGGTTCCACACAACACACACCTTTTTATTTGTTAAAATATTACATCTTGCTACACTTGCTGTATGCATCTTCATAACGATTCAGATGAAAACACTGTCAGTCTGTATAATTTTGCAGACAAAATGTACCGTTCCTTCATTACAGTTCAGTGTGTTTCAATTTTTGAAACTGGCTAAAGTAGCTGGTACTCATAATTTGAATTAGTGAGCTGTGCACAATCTGCACTGCAGTCTAAGAAACTTTGTTTGTTGTGATCAGAGACCACATTGGGCTAATTCGAAAAACACACAGTTTTAAAGTTGTATCTCATGATAAGACAAAAATATTATACACCAAGAAGCAACAAACCATCTGATAACCAGTACCATTAATAACAAGCCTCCAGGCCATATCTTTACACCCTCTAAGTATTTCCACGCAATACTAGGTTTTTCTAAACTGGAAACTTGAAATTTGTAATAACTGTCTGGAATTTACTCATGAGGAGAACATCTCTGGCCTCTACCATCATTCCTTCTCTCTTCACGCATTCTTCATACATTCTGTTACATGTGAACATACTGCCATATGTAAACGCTACTTCATAAGGCTTACCTTGTTTAGGAGAAGGCTGATGTTGCTCTTCCATGGCTTTCTCAAAAAACTTCATTTTGTCACTCACTGACACCTTGTGTACTACTTCAGCATTGTTCACACCCTGCATAAAGACAGACCAGTTCACAGCTCTATGCATTGCAAATACAACATAAATTCTTATTCACAAAATTAATCATATGCTGACACACTAAGCCATGAAGGAGCCTATGCAATGTGAAGGTATACACACAATTTGGACTTGGCATTAAAGTGATACAAGGAAGTCAGCTTCCTGCTCTAATATCTTTATCATTGAAAAAGAGCACTCTGAGTACATGTAATGAGTCTCACTGGTCCCAGAGCCATCTGACACACAGTAGTACATAGTCATTCTGATGCCACTGGAAGAGATCGTTCAGCACAGCCCTCCCATTACTGACACGGCCATCTCATGTCACATGGTACCTAGTTTAATATATCATACAAAATTAAAATGTTTACATGTTACAAAACAATACAATGCAGTTTCTTTCCTATGCTTCTGTAACTGTTACCCTGTACACAGCATGTTCCTCATGGAGGCATACCAAACTACAGGATGTTATTTTCTGAGCCATTTGAAGTAAAAAAATAAATAAATAAATAAAAAGCTGTATAAACATATACCCAATTATCAACTGTTATGTCACTACAAGCATTTTAATGCACTTACGTGGCTGTAATAAAAAATGGTAAAATAAATATTTTTTTTTGTCAATTTGGAGACATAAAAATTAAGTGTTTCAGATAACACCATGAAAGAAATATACAAATGAATTCTTAACCTACTGTAGATGTGTCTGATAACCAAATAAAGGCAGCAGCAGATAAGCCTTACTTACTCTATGCATGACATCAAAAGCAAATTGTGCCAGATAAAACCACAACAGAGAGATGTCAATTTTTGGTTTTGTCACCCAGTTTTTTCCTGTCAGTTTATGTATTTATGTTACAATATAGGAAGAAAAAATCAGTTCTGATTAGATAATATCAAAGAAAGTCCATTTTCAGTTACATTACACTGATTACACACACACACACACA
>Ga0131853_10025125_pt1 | contig 10738 bp, 4 predicted proteins | sample TergutLab28metaG_FD_92764 | JGI IMG/M metagenome (GOLD analysis project Ga0131853, IMG submission 92764) | Labiotermes labralis P1 segment gut microbial communities from Petit-Saut dam, French Guiana - Lab288 P1 (version 2) (version 2) | ecosystem: Host-associated > Arthropoda: Insects >... | reverse complement strand
TCCAAATATTCTCCTCAACACCATGTTCTCAAACACCCTCGGCTTCCTTTCCTCCCGCAATGTCAGCGACCAAGTTTCACACCCATACAAAACAACAGGCAAAATTATAGTTCTATATATCTTTAGTAAGCAAAAATTAAGGCGTTCCCTGATGACGGTGTGACTGTAACACCGAAACATGTCGGAGTTGTTTTAATGTAAATTTTAATATTTTTTAAGACAACTCACTAGTGCATCAGTTGGTGAATAAATGAAACTTTGATAAGATTCACACTTTAATTAGAGCCACCATTTTATCTAAACACCCTATATCAGCGAGTCAGTGGTAACACTTCGTAGAATATTAATCGGAATTACACCAATACGGATTAAAGTCAACGGACTGAATAGTCAGTACTTTACTTTTAATTATTTGGATAAAAAATGGTTGGTTAGGTTAGGACGACTACTAATTTTTCGATACGAATGGAAAGAATTAACAAAATTATAAGAATTAGCAGCACCTATTCCGATATGTTATTTTAAATTTTGTGCCAATCACTGGCTGTCTAGTGCTTTTAACTAGAAGCTCACTGTTGTAAAGCTAATCACATTACACGGCGAGATTATTTCAGTTTCTCACACAGATCGTTAAGTCCACGCTCACAGAAGAGTCGGACGGCGCTCTTTTCAAGCCGGGCAGCTGAGATCAGACATATTACCGGATTTTTAGGTGACGCGTATTAAAATGAATTGAATTTGTTACGGCTTTATTTATGGGACTTATTTCGTTTGCTAGAAAAACTTCCGGGTTTAATATTAATTAGCTCTCTTATTTATTAAAGAGTATTGGGGCAATCACTGTTGGAAGGCCAATGCTGGTTCTACTACTTACGAAACTCCCCATTTACGAAACCATAAATTTCATTAGGAGTGCTTAAGTCCCGTGTGCATCTTCACGTCATATTTCTCCGCGATCTAATATTAAACTCACATACGTGTCAAAATCTCCCGATCTAATCACCTCAGGCTTTCCGATTAAAATTCAGCATGCATTTCTCAATTGTTTTGTGCTCTTTGTATATTCAGTAACGGGTAAAAATCATGATTCAAAATGATACTGCATACGTAATTTTCTTATCCTTCTGTTGGCAACCGTGGCAGCGTAGTCAGTATAGTGACTGCCCTACTGGTTGACGATCGAGGGATTGTGGCAAGAGATTTATTGTTTTAATGTCTAGCAATCCGGCAATGGATTCCATCCAAATTTATATTCAATGGGTACCGAGGGTTCTCTCCGACGTGTACAAGTTACTGGGGCGTAAAACTGAACACTGACGTCTATTTAGCGCTGGAGCTAAGTAAGGGGGCAACTTTACCAATGTGACCTGAGTATTTACTTTCTTAATTATGTTGTTACTTCACCTGTCTTACTCCTCCACATACTGACCTTAAAAAACCTCAATCTAAGTTCATACTTCGGAGGTGAGAGACAGAACTGAGTACAGACACACATAACAAGTTGTTCCTATAAAATTACGTATCCTAGTCCGTGTACGTGAGCATCGTACAGAAGGCAGCGCGATGAAAAAAATATACGCCGTGTTTTGGCGGCACCTTGTCCGATATTTCTTTCGAGTGGGGTTTCTGGCAGGGACCCGCCGTTCAATATTGCGAACATTCGGGCTTCTGAAACCCCCGACTCACCCCCATCTAGTACCATTTCTGTTCTGCGAATTAAATTCCACACACGCACACACACACACACACACACGCACGCACACGCGCACGCGTGCGCACACACAACATACACACCACACACACGCGCACACACACGCGCACGCGCACACACACACGCATGCACGCACACACGCACACACCCACCCACAAACACACACACACGCACACAAGTGTCAGAAAGTTGGTTCTCATACACCCAGACCTTAAAATGTTTTTGGGTCAATTAGATATATTATTAACTCATACAATGAAACATAACGTACCAATATACCAAGAAAACAAACTGAACTGCCGCAGAATTTCTTGTGTATGCGAGTGATCATTACTCTCTCAAGAAAGGATCTGCCCAGTAGAAACAAGTAAACCTCTAGCCTCCCAACAACAGAATTTTAATTAAATATACATTTCTATTATATTCCCCGTCTTCGGGTAATACTATGAAAACACCACTGCACAGGTGAGGTCACTAGTTACTTCTCGTCTCAAAGAAACACAAGTCGTTAGATTCCATATCAATAATATGTCTTGTAACGGAATGAAGAATGCGGGTTCAAATTCTATGACAGGCAAAACTATTTTTAATTTGCCACCACTTTCAGACCAATTTCAGGCATCACCAATTCCCTCACACTCTGACCACCGAAGGCTCTTTACCCGGGGATAAAAGAACAGATTTGAAGAGGCTAACCTTTATCCCGTGTCAAGGCAAAATTTATCTCCAGATTCCCTTGCGGAATTTAATGACAGTTCATCGGCCCAATTCAGATTTTTCTGTACGAATGTTCGGGTATCTGCCAAAAAAACTGTTTATGGTGTTAAATTCTAAAAACATGAACGATCCGGGATTTGCAGAAAAAGAAGCAGAAGAGAAGAAGAAGAAATTACGAATAAAAATGTAACATTTTAAAATCTTATGTTTATTGTACCGTGCATCATTGTGCTAGTTGAAGAATAAAAGACCAACTTGATGTCACTTGCCATTTTTTTTTCACTTCTTATGTGCTCAACATGTTTCAGACATTAATATATCCATCATCAGGAGCTTGCGACTATTCTGTTGAGTTACCACATTGGTTGTATTCACAGTTGTGCTTCAGCCTGCAACACGGTTACCACTCCAACCCAACCGCACCGAAACTCCAACACACATCGAACCAAGAACAATACGACCAATGTGGCAACTCAACAGAATAGTCGCAAGCTCCTGATGATGGATATATTAATGTCCGAAACATGTTGAGCACATAAGAAGTGAAATAAAATAGCAAGTGACATCAAGTTGGTCTTTTATTCTTCAACTGTGTAACATTTTATTAATATTTTTCGGAGTATTAACAGTTGTTTTGGCGTAAATGTTACATTGATATTTAAATATTTAGGGAAAGTATTAAAAGTATTACCGTAAGAATAAATGATATAATAAACCAACAAGATGTTTCACAAAGTGTGACTAAACCGTTCGCACTCAAATGCTTCTGTATACATCGTGAAGTTAGAACATATGAGTCAATAACTGTTGAAATAATGAATTATTCCAATGTATACACGATGTCATATTCATACAGGACAAGTATTGAAAATCACCCAATGTGTTGCATGTATTGACGATCTTTGCTCTTCTGGGACGTTACAAAACGTAGATTGGTATTTAGTTACCGGCATTCCGGGAAACCTACTGGGCCCATATTCAAGGGCCAAGCAGTTCAAGAAGAAGGAAAGGAAGGCATTTTTTTTGGACTTCTTGAACCTTGCAGATTTTACCGGTAGCTTGTCCCGAAACGGCGATACCACAAGTGTCAAGCAGTCAAAAAAGAATCAAAGGAATAAGAACTCATTCTTCTTGGACTGCATGAGCCATGCAGAAGGGACACGTGTTGTCCCGAAACGTAACAACCTACCAATCTACGATGACAAACACCCAATAAGAGGGAAGATATCATTTACAATGCGGCGGAAGCCTGAAATAACGCATGCTTATGTTTTGTTTGATTTAATAAGGCTTGTCCTTGTTGCTAAAAAGAAATTACGACAAGACGAAGAGCGAAATGTCTTCCTTGTATTTATTTCAAGTAATTACGAGTCACGTTAGATATTTATGTTGCTGTTTTAGGTTCTTGTGACCGTGCGTCATGGAACGTTGGGTGAAGAGAGATAAACCAACAAAATGCAACTAATCCGATGTTTATTACCAAACTTCTATCTCAGCATGTTTCGGGCGCCATTATGCCCATCATCAGGAGAACAAGACCGTGTATTACTGCATATGGTGTTCTGCACTGGTTGTGCTGGCTGTGGTTGTGTGGAGCTGGGTCGTAAGCTGTGTTTACGGCCCAGCTCCACACAACCACAGCCAGCACAACCAATGCAGAACACCATAAGCAGTAATACACGGTCTTGTTCTCCTGATGATGGACATAATGATGCCCGAAACATGTTGAGATAGAAGTTTGGTAATAAACATCGGATTAGTTGCATGTTGTTGGTTTATCTCGCTTCACCTTATGTTGCTCTATTTATAGGTACACAAAACGGTCTCTTTAAATAAAGCTTATTATGTTTCGAAACATCTTACGACACCATGAGCGACACGTTATGTGGTGGTAGTGGCAGCTGTATCATAAATGACGACAGGAAATTTAGTGCGGGAATAAAATGAGATATGAGATCAGACTGGATAATACAAGATGACATACACCCAGGTGTTGGACGACTTCGTATGCCAGTCTTTACTTATCAGAAAGGACGAAATATTCAGTAAATGAGATGATATAATTGTAATTCAACTGAATACGATTCCTCATTTATTAATCTGCTAGTTTAACAGCACAGGGCTAATTATGCAACTAGCATAAAATATAGAAAATGAACAGAAATTAATATTCAAAACACACTTAACGGCACAGGGTTAGTTATAAACCTAGAATAAAGGGCACAAAATGAACGGAAACTAGCATACAAAACACACTTACCAGCACAAGGCTAATTATAAACCTAGCGCAAAGTATAAAAAATTAACAGAAACTAATACACAAAACACACTTACCAGCACAGAATAATTATAAACATAGAATTAAGTGCACAAAATTAACAGAAACTAATACACAAAACACACTTACCAGCACAGGCTAATTATAAACCTAGAATAAAGGGCACAAAATGAACGGAAACTAGCATACAAAACACACTTACCAGCACAAGGCTAATTATAAACCTAGAATAAAGGGCACAAAATGAACGGAAACTAGCATACAAAACACACTTACCAGCATAAGGCTAGTTATAAACCTAGTACAAAGTATAAAAAATTAACAGAAACTAATACACAAAACACAATTACCAACAGAGGGCTAATTATAAACCTAGGATATAGTATACAAAATTAACAGAAAACTAATATACAAAACACATTTACCAGCACAAGGCTAATTATAAAACTAGCATAAAGTATAGAAAATGAAGAGAAACTAATACACAAAACACACCAACACACGGATAATTGTAAGTCTAACACAAATTATACAAAATGAACAGAAACTAATATAGAAAACACACTTACCAGTACAGGTCAAAATATAAACCTAACAAATAAAATACAGAATTAACGGAAACTAGTACACAAAACACATAGACTAGATTTACTACAGCATCAGACATTTATTCAGAATAACTAAAAAATTTATCACAACAACAGTGCCACAAACTACAAAATAATAGGAAGTTAGTTTAAATTGTCTAGCTTCGTTCAAACCGTAGCTAATATGTAATCTCAGTAGCATAAGGTCTGCATAAGATTTCTAAATTACCTATTAGAAGTATCAGTTACTAGCCGATCATTAACCGGGCCCTAAATTCCATTGAATATATCACTATCACTGCCGATGGCATTTTCTGCCGAAGCGCGTCGAGCGGAAGGGCAGTTTCGACATTTAAAATCTACATTAAACAAACTAAGGTCCTTAAAATTTAAATTTGTTACGCGTAGGACAACAGTTTCTAGCGAAGGGCAGGGCAATATTTTGGATAATATTAATAATAATAATAGATGCACACATCATTCGACAAGTGCCGGGGTAAATCGCTTTGATCACTTGTTAAATTCTGGACTTACCAGAAGACCGCCAACTAATTCATTGGCGAGAATAAATTAAAATAATAATAATAATATACTAACTCTTGCTTGGCAGTATAGTCGGTCATTAGAACTACACCTGTCACTTTTATCACAGACGCACTGGATTAAAGTCACAGAAATAAAACGTACCAAATATCATTCACAAATTAATATCGAAGATTGGAGAGAATATTTGCACGAGGTTTTCAATTAAAACTTTCAGCGTGTGTTCTCTGTTTGCTCTTCACTCTCACCACATTCAGACAAACATTTACTTACAAAACTGTTCTGTATTACTTTCGGTTGGCGGGTGTTTGTGTGTGGCGAGTTTCACTAAGCCATATTTCAACCTGACAGTCTGTCCGGAAAACACAACATCTCAGTTCAGAACTCTCGGACTGTAAATAAAAAGAGAATGTCTAGAGAGGTCTAAAATGTTGGTTGAGCGTCTCGCGCTGCCGGAAGTGCATTTCTGGTTTCGAAACTCAGACCTGAAGCAGGCTACAGTAAAAGGTGTCCTCCTTCACTGTCCGAGCGTGCACCCACACACATGTCTGTGCAGCCTGTTTTACAGCCGTGTGATTTTGTAACCCACACGAACGACAGTCTAAGCCTTTTGTGTGACTCCACTTACAACCATATACATGACTGTGAATCCATGTGTAACTGTATGCACCCACATGTTCTACTTGTGTAAAGCCACTTGTTTGACTCCATGTATAACTACATGCATGGCAGAACAACCACAACAGTATGAAAGAGCATGACTGTGTACACGTGTCTCTGTCTACAACTAAACGCGTGACGGAATACAGCCACCTGTTTGACTGTACACCACATGTATGACCGTTACTTCAAGCTCATATATCACTTTGTGTAAAGCCACACGATGTTCCAGTGTCAGAGGGTGATCAGATGCTGAATGTAAGGGGTGCACTCACCACCATATAGGCGTCTCCAATAGTCTCCACTTTGTACACATCGTAATTCTCAATGGTGGAATCAAAACACGTGTAGAGATCGTTCAGAAAGTCCACAACCTGCAACATGGAATGAACATCTCAAGGCCCGTGAAAAATATCGAGTTATTATAGCTCAGCCACTTTCGGGGGTTCGAGTGGTGCGGTCGCCCCGGGCAGCAGACTCGAAGGGGCGATAAGCTGGGCGGGAAAATGAATATTTTAAACCTGGAAAAATTGATTCTTTGCGCTCAACAAATTGAAAATGACTGAGCCGAATGTAAGATAATTCTCGAAAAGATCGTGATTATTTAAAGTTCATAATTTCTATTAGGGGAGGTGAGTGTAATTACTCGCCCCGGGGGTAAAATATCTAGATACGCCACTGGTTGCAACAATCATCATCATCATCATCATAATCATCATCATCTCAATTATATTTTAGAGACACGGGTTTCAGTACGTCAACTGCACTGCGGTACTTTTCTAAGAAACAAAGACAAAGAAAGAGAAGAATTTATTTTCAAACATCTCACACTTTCAACATGACCTGTTGTTTTAAAAATTATAATAATTCTCTATTTCCATTTTAATACATCTAGGATTAGAATACAGAGATACTGATGAAAATAAAGTTCGTACAAATTTTAATTAAATAATTTTGCGTGGTTTCCAAGCTTAAGGCCCGCGGGCAAACACAATGCTACAGCAACGACGTAAAACGCTTTAATTTTATGAACGATGAGTAACAAAATCTTAAGCATCTAAAGCTAAGTTAACTGTCAACGTCAAGTGGCACCTGCAGTGGTGTGCTCTCAGCTGACATGGCTGTGAATCCCACTATATCGCTAAAGTAAATGGTGACGCTGTCGAAATTCTCAGCTTCCACCTTGTTTCCACGCTTCAACTGTTCGGCCACGTAGCGAGGCAGCATCTCGTACAGCAGCGCCTCTATAGGAAAAAAAGAAAACATAAGATTTAGGATACTTGTTGTGCGTGGACTACTTTACGACGATGTCACCGTATGCGGTTGTAGCGGGATGGGAATGAGTTTTGGGACGGAAGCTACCGTGAGATGGAGGTATTTTTCCAGCACTGTCTTCGCGTACAGAGTTAAAACACGAAAATATCGGTCAGGACAGCTAGTGTCCCGGTGTTAATTCGAATCTAGAACCTTTCGAATAAAAGTCCAGTTCTTTAACTCTAAACAGTGCTCCTCACTGAACATGTTCTGATAGATGCAATATTTCGGCATGCCGTGAGATAAAACTGCGATCTCCAGAACAGGAAACACAAGTGACCTAACCTTGGAGTTCTTTCTGTTTTTAATATTATACCCTTATAAAGTAAAAGGTAAAGTGTTCCCGTTACAGGCCCGTTGTGGCCCAGAGTGTGGGTAGAGGTATAACTCTACTCTTCCATGACTGCGGCACTAGAAGGGGGTGAGTGGTCAGCAGCACACCCCGGCCGCACTTTACCCCCGGAAAAGACCAGGTACCCATTTTACAGGAGGCTTGGTGGGCCCCAGGGCCGGTCTGGAAGGGTGAAAAATCTCATCCCCACCGGGATTCGATCCCGGACCGTCCAGCCCGTAGCTCAGTCGCTATACCGAGTCAGCTACACTGTCCACTTATCCCCTTATAAACAGCAACAATTCATTACTTTTCCACCACAATGCACTCATCTTTGTTCTTTCCGATTCCACACTGGGAACTGTGAGTTCAGTCGCTACACTATCCCAACAGATACAGTTATCAGATGGAAGTATTTTTTAAATAACAGTGGGACCTTCTGGGTTAGATTGGACAGAAAAACTGCAACTAACCCTAAGAACAGAAGACTATTTGTGTGATAATGACACTATAATTAACATAAAAAATATGGAGGTGATGTAATTACAAGAGAAATATAAACCACATTCAGGTAGGCTTGTACAAATAACTACGTGCATTGGTGTTACATTTTAAAAGCAATTAATAATTTTATGTCTTACAGTTAAATTAGCGTTGTATATTATTAACACCAGGTTTTAAAAATTAAATGAAACACACTGGCAGGGTTTAGTAACCCTCATTGACGACATTTATGTTATTTTAAATTGGGGTCAAAACGCTTATGTTATGTGAAAATTGCAGCAGAATTGAGCAGAAATTTGGAGTTTGTTACTGAATCGAGTACGTACATAGTTTCTACTTTATTTATTTCGGATATATCCGTAAATTTCTTTTCTATCTATTCAGTTACTCCTGGAAATTTAAGGCTTTTTAAATACTGATGCGTGGCTTGGGTAGGAATATCCCTCCAGTTTAAAACGAAATACATCCGAAATGGAACACGGCTCTTCAAGTAAATTCCCTCACTCACTCAATTATTACACCAACCACTGCAAATATATAAAATTTATAAAATGTACACATTAAAACATTAAAAACGCTCCGACATGTTTCGGTCCTAGGACCATCATCAGGGAGCCATATCGTCCTTGCTAAAGTCACACTATACAAAATCACATTAATTTCGCTGCACCAGTTGGGTATTGTGCCAGCATGCTGCCACAATACCAACTGGTACAGCGAAATTAATGTGACTATTTCTAGTGTGACTTTAGCATGGACGATATGGCTCCCTGATGATGGTCCTAGGACCGAAACATGAGGAAGCGTTTCTAATGTTTTAATGTAAATTTTATAAATTTGATATATGTGCAGTAGTTGGTATAATAATTGCGTAACTCAACAACACGCACTGTGTAACAACGAAAATAAAATTCCCTCACTTACTGACCGAACGCAAGTAAATTTCGTACGCATGGAGAGAACGAGGTATGAATTTTCAGGAAAATCCCTTCAATATAAGCGAAATACATATGAAAAAGTACATGATTCCCCAAATAAAGTGCCCTTAATTACAGGCCAATCGCACCCAAACGTGCAAAGTTTGTAGCGCATGTGTTGAGGGTGCAAATTATGAATTTTCGGAAAATTCCCTCGAATGGAGGCCAAGATGTAAGCACATTAGTCTCGAACAAAAGTGTCCTTAATTATTGACCAATCGCAAACAAACTGACACTTTTTGTAGCGCATGTGCGGTAGAGTGAGATGTGAATTTTCGGGAAGTCCCTCAAATGGAAGCCGATGTAAAGCCAAAAAAGAACACTGTTCTAAAAATAAAGTGCCCTTGAAAAGGGATGTGAAAATGGAAAAACTGACAAGTTATGAGACATATCCGGAAGAAACATTTTATTGTATTTGGGCCACGAGACAGGATCGCGTGTAGACACGCTACCTGCATAACAAGCAAGTCGGAGAAGTTGCCGAAGCTGAAGGCGCATAACTGGCAACGTTCGAGGCAATTACACGTTTCAAAGATTTCGTGACGGAGTAACTGGCGAATTCGACTAAAGTCATGCAACTGTAATGAAAGCTTCACTTATACGATGTTTGATAATATCAGGTTTGCACAAACTGTGAACTGGAAAGGGGTTTAAAAAAACCGGTGCCTTCTTCGAGATAATTTTCCTTCATTCGTGGGTAAAACGCCTGAAAGAAACCATTAGAACCTCATTCTGGATGGTAGATAATTCTACAACAGTTTCAGCCAATACTAAGAAATATAATTAAATAAATTTACCACAACATTAATCAGCTTGGATTAACCAACTCGCAAAGATACAGTATGTTCGAACCGTACACGTTTTAGGCTAAATAGAGTGACAATAGGAAACGAAACAGACGTATGAAAACAGCGTGGGTGACGTGTGTGTGTGGCTTGTGAGTGTGTGTGGTGTGTGTGTGTGTGAGTGTGTGGTGTGTGTGAGTGTGTGTGGTGTGTGTGTGGTGTGTGTGTGTGTTTGTGGTGTGTGTGTGCGTGCGTGCGCGTGTGTGTTGTGTGGTGTGTGTGTGTGGTGTGTGGTGTGTGTGTGTGTGTGTGTGGTGTGTGTGTGTGTGTG
>Ga0131853_10025124_pt1 | contig 10738 bp, 7 predicted proteins | sample TergutLab28metaG_FD_92764 | JGI IMG/M metagenome (GOLD analysis project Ga0131853, IMG submission 92764) | Labiotermes labralis P1 segment gut microbial communities from Petit-Saut dam, French Guiana - Lab288 P1 (version 2) (version 2) | ecosystem: Host-associated > Arthropoda: Insects >... | reverse complement strand
CGGTCATAACTCCGTAACCGTCCAAAATAGGACACATGTTTATATGAACTTTTTTGATCACAAAGACCTAGGAAATCACCTCCTGCAGTTATGCCCTAAAGTCGTGAAACACCCTGTATATCTCATCTGGTATCCCACAATACCAAATATAGTAATATGAAATATTACTATATATATATATATATAGACGTTTTTGATGGCTGATTATTTGTTTTTGTTACTACAACAGAATGGGACAACTCACCCAAAAATTGTGTTTTCAGTTCTTTTGCGTATACTTTTAAATGTACAGTAATTAATACAAACAAATTACTTAAAATTCTCTAACACATCATCTTCAATTGCGAATGCTGTATACAACCCAACTCAAGAAACATGAACCAATGATTCCCATCGTGAACTTGTTGAATACATTTAATCCTCACACCTTAAACCTGCATGACCAATTATCTTCCCATTTCCACCTTAGTATTCACATTCACATCCATGACAAGAGTAAAACCAAATTATTCTAACAACTTAATAATCAACAAGCAATGGCTAATTAATTACCTGTCCTACTAATCATAACGTCTGCTGAAAAAAATTTGAAGGTTTTAATAGTCACATCTGGGATATTAGGCCCTGTCAACTGGTAAATAGATACTGACATTTCTTCATGGTCAAGCAATCCTCTTGAGCTGCTTGACACTGTCAACATAATGTAACATCCAAGAAGACTTGAATCTTTACCTGCACTGCTGTGAGAAATTCAAGTGCTCACAACTTGTAAATTACTAATTGGGATCACAGAATACTAAGGGCAGCTTCAAACACATCAACAAGATGTAGTGGGAAACCAAGAAAAGTCAGGTGACGAGCAAGAACAAATGAACATCGTGAATACTGTAATAAGTAACATATGCATATGAAAATTGACCGAGAGGGTATAAACTATTTTTTTTTAAATCATGGATCACAAATCTGCCAACAACCAGTAAAATTAAAAAAAAAAAAACAGTCAGTACACTGGAAGAATCCAAAACCTTTACTCAGTTCAGATACCAAGGACAATTTCTTCATAGAGAGCAACACATCTGTGTGCCAAACGCTGTTTAGCCTACTTCTGATACAAATATTGAGAATAAAAAATAAGGAATAAGTGGACATATCCTAACAAACGTGAATTGTTCCGTAATTTCACCATAAACACATAATCCATTTCAGCAACACCTTCCATTTTTATTCACAAACCCGTAACAAAAGTATGCTAACCAATGCTGTGTAATGAACATAATTCTGGCACCTTCAGTGAAAGGTAATATCATAGTCACAACATGGTCACAGGTCACTCAAATCCACAGCATCCACTTCTGGGACGAGTTGCTCCATTGCAGCAGATGCTGGCTGTGCATTTGCCGCTATTGCTGTCTGATGTGGAATATCAAGTTTTGACCATGAACCAGGTTCTCCCTTTCTAAGTTTCACTTCAAGTTTCGTTGGGAGCATGCTGGCAACACTGTGAGCCACATCCACTACCTGTGACAATGACACAAGTCTTTAGAAACGTACTTGTAGAAGTGTTTTAGTGCTCCGCGTAGCTGGTACCAAAAACCTATTTTTCTAGAATGGGTTCCACCCTCATAGATGTATAAAAATGTGGTACTAACAAAACAGATGTACAAGATTAAAGAATTCCATTTGTCAAATAAACAACAGGGCTGTTACAAACTACACACATTAAAGAACACATTTCCAATTTTAACAAACTGCAGGTGCCCTTCAAAAGAACTAAATCACCAATTGAAATAGTATCTATACACATACACCATAGTTTCCTAGATCTAGTTCTAACTCACCTTTTTCAATGCTTACCAAACAAGTGTGATGCTCTGGAACTTAGTGTATGTTCCCATATTACTTTGATGTTACAGTTATCAACTAAGCTTACATATCTCTTTCATTCATACTAGTTTGTTCAAAATACATTTATACACACACACACACACATATATATATATACATATACACATGTGTACATATATTTAATGCACAGTCTTGCACAACACAATTACAAATCATTTAGGTTACTCGTTTCAGTCCATTAGCCAGGCCATCATCAGACCTATGTCACAAGCCTTGCAAAAATCCATACAAAAACCTTATAAGTTTACATGGGATTTTGCAAGGTTCTTGACATTATACAGGTCTGATGATGGCCTGGCTAATGGGCCAAAATCAGTAACCTGGACATGTAATTGTGTTGTGGAAGACTGTATTAAATATATTGAATGAAGTGCACAAGGGATGTGTTGCCTAAACAAAATACAATTTTCAAAGTGCATACTTCATTTACAATAACATGTAATACTCCACACTTTCCTCTTCTTAATATTAAGGTGATTCTGACCATAATACTTCCTTAATATATGCTTACACAACTGCATTATGTATGTGTAAGATACTTTATTTTATATACATAAATAGTTATAAAGTGCTTACATTCATCCAACCATCATTACATAATTTATGATAATTCTTACCCCCCAGAGTTCCACATCTAAATCAAAAACACTTCGCTCCTCAGGAAAGAAGAGGTGTACTTTAAGTCGAATTGGATTAAGTTCCACAAACGATGTATCTGGATCATATTTCTTAGCAAATACAGAAACAACAACATTGCTGGACGTCTGATGCCAGTCATAACGACACTTCATTTGTTGGTCACCTCCCTGAAAAGAAATTCACATTCAGTCCATGGTGCAGAAATGCCCTGCTGTCACAGAACCCAAAGGTTCCACAGTGGCATCACAAATGACCATCACTGGATTGTAACCTTAGGTGTCTCACACCTGTTCACAACCCTACATCCTATTCCTCCAAGGCACATTGCAACAACACTCTTCCACAACACTCTGAAACTTTCAAATGATGAAATTTCCAAACTTGACTCAAGCTGTATGACCAATATGTTCAGCAGTATGTACCACCAAACATCACAATGTAGTAGGTAACACACCTGCTGCCCATTTCAGGAGTCCCTAGTGCGAATATCAGCCTGAAAACAAGTTGTTGTGACTTAGGTCTTCCATGGTTTTCCTCAGTCCCAAAAGACAAACACAATAACAGTACCTTCATACAACTTCCTCAGACATTCTGCGGCTCACCATACATTAACATTCCCATATGCCAGCATACAACCTTTAGACATGAAGCATCATCATTAAATAAACCAAAATTAAACACACAAATCTTTTAAACTCTCCTTCATTTAAGGACTCTCTAAAGATCCATTAGAAAGATGAATTTATTACATAAGTGTCACATCGCACATTGTCCACTTTCTAATGTACATGACACTGTGCTAGTTGGCTCCAGCACTAGTGCTTTCTGAATTGTATTCAGGAGGCCCCCAGCTTAAATGTCTACCATTGCATGGCTAACTGCAAGAATAGTGTGTTCTTCCTCAGTTCCTCCAGTCAAATGCTTGATCATAACCATTTACTTCCAAATTCAAGCTGAATTCAAAATTTATCATTCATCCTACCATTCAAGGTTACACAGTCAGAGATAATGTGTGTCAAAAACCACCAGTAAATATATCAACAAATAAATAAACCTGGCTATAATGACATTGGTTAATGTGATATCTCATCTACAGCATCAGATATTCTGTGGTATCAACTCACTTCTCAGTGTTCAACATCACACTCTACTACTCAGTTAGCAAAACACTCATTTATAATGAGACAAAACACTCAGTCCCTTTCATGACGTTATAGTTGAGTTTGCGCATACATGATATTTCACAATTCACATGTGCACAAATGTTCCAAAGATCTAGGACGCACCTCAAAATTCTAGATGCCAGACAGGTGATATAAAACAAATTCCATACCAACAACCCACAAATATTAGGTGCCACTGAGCAATTTAGTTGCCTGGACAACCTGGCACCAAGGATTTGCACACCTCTGTCAAAATTGTGTTTACCTGTCACTACAGTAACATACTGGCAGACAGAAGCATTAACTTCACAACGAGTGCATACAATAAAGTGACTTTACAAGCAGTACTTACACTATACCTCCAAACACTCAGGCAGTACAAAGGAAGCAAAAGCAAATGCAACAAGGGGAAAAAAAAGGAATAAGCCAATACATGGGCCATATAAATAAACAAATTTGGAAATGTACACACAGTTTAATGGCCCTGACACATTGGCTCTCTTTCTGTCTCTAGATTGGCAGCTTGCTTTTGATGATTTGTGGAAGACCCCTGAAGTATGGGAGTACAGGCAGTTTCCGACTCAAGTAAAGGTTCCATTCCTGAAACGTTCACGTAAGCCAGAATTTACGTATGTTGGAAATGACCCCCCCCCCCCCCCCCACTTATTTGTCATACCTCGTTCATTAAATATGCATTTTTACAATGTTAGTGTACATGTTTAAAAAGGGCTATCAGAACTTTTGCATGAAACACACAAAAGTAAAATACACTTAACAATTACAGTACCAATAATTAATAATATTAATACCATATTACATATAATATTAATTAATAATAATAATAATAATAATAATAATAAATAAGAACTTTTGTGTAAGTCCAAGTTTACGTAACTTGCATATTATGTAACCCAGAAAATGCCTCCATCTGCAATGTGCTGCCACTTTTTTAAACAACACACCATTTACTTACTATCTACTGTGCTTGAGTGCAATGCTGTTACTACAATATCAAGGAAATTTACACCATGTTCAGTGAGAGAGGACTGAAACTTGAGTCACATGTCTAACATTTACCTCAGCCTAAACTCTCAGAATAATACTTGCAACAAACATCCTTAACGTGCATTTGGCCCATAAAGAGCACAGGCCTCAAAACACATTATGACAAAAAAACACTCAAGCATAACAATACTTCTAATATAAGGGACAGTAACTGATTTATTTATGTATAGTTTATTTAAAAATGCTGTCAGCACTGCAGACTATATAGCATAATATGATGGAATGACTGGTGAATAACAAATTGTATAATGTGCAAGGAAGAGGTCCTAATTTATTTCAAGGTATTATCCCAGCATTTGTCTGGAGGAACTGAGGAAAACCACAAAAAATCAGTCAGGACAGTCAGTATCCTGGCCAAGATATGAAGATGGCACCTCCCAAATACAAGTCAAAAGTGTTAACTTCTGAGCCAACTCACTCAGGTACCACACATCATCAAACTCTTGAAGGCCTCAATAAAGACATACCTGACAGGTCATTTTGGCCCTTAAAATGAATCAAACTAAATGAATATGTTAACAGATACTGACATAAGAAACACACATATACAGACTGTTTCTAGGTTACATAATATGCCACTTACATAAATTCTCACTTAATGAAATGAACCGAGCTACAGAAAATTTGTTTATTTAGTACCGAATTTATAATATTTATAATACTGTATTGTTAACACCATGATTATTAAATGCATTTTACTCTGGGTGTTTCACATGAAAAAAATGTCTGAAATACATATAAAATGCACACTCACACTGTAAAAACATACACATAACCAATGAGGCATGGTAAATAAGTTTGGGTGTGGTCAGTTCCAACTTCCGTAAATGTTGACGTACATGAAGTTTTCTGGAACAGAATCCTTACTTAACTCAGAGGTTACATAAAAAAATTAAAGTGATTCTTTAAATGATACTGTAACAAAGGGCAAGAGTGCCTAGTTGTGACAACCTGCAAAGCCTCTGTTGTCAAGGCTGCCAGAACCTTCCTGTGCAAGGAGGAGATAGAACATTCTAAGGATACCCAGCACTGACTAGAACAGTGAAGTAAGTTCCAAGCATGCAACAAGCACTAAACAAGGCCATCAGATCGCAAGAAATGGACAGTCTTGTAACAGCGATTCAGAGTGTGTGGTGTACAGCAGAGCGAGGAGAGTGAATGACAGAGAGTAAAGGGGATTCAGCTGAGGAACTGCAGTGTCAAGCAAGGGAAGCAAATCTGTGAAGTAATGTGTTCGAGATTGGTGTTAAGGGCACTGAACGTACGAGTGCAGAATTGTCTTCAGAGTGATTCTTGAAATTACTGTGAGTGTTCTCTTTTCATTACTAATGGTTTTAATTGTTTTATCTATAGTGTCAATAAACGCTGTTATTTGTTAAACCCGGGGCCTATCAGTTACAATACAAAATAACCAAAACTAAAAATATACTGCATGTCCACCACACCATAGCAAAGTTAAAGCTATCCCTATGTTTAATTAAGGATCAAGCCATCAAGGCACACACAGGAATGCAAATATAGATCCATGCCTTTTAACTTTCACATCAGATGAAGGCAAATGGTCAGCTTCAGCCCCAGGTGCTTTACCCCCAGATAAAGAGGCCCCTGATACCAACTGAATAGGAAGCTGGCCAGAACAACAGCTGGTCTGGATGCTTCAGAGAAGACAAAAATATCTAGCCACTACTGAGAATAAATACCACCCCCACACCCAAAGGTTATCGAGCCCACAGCCTGACCCACCATACCAAGTGACCTATCCTGGCTCCCCACCATATCAAGTTTCATCAAAATCAGTCATGCTGTCTGAATTCTGTTACAAGCAGTTGGATGGACAGGGACACACTATGAAAAGGTGCATTTTTTTATCAGCCTAAAACAGAACATTGTGGTTACAAGACAAAGGCCAAAAGAAGTAATTTGGGGGAATATGGAACAAAGATACAAAGAAGGGTAATAAGGGTCTGTCATTACATAACTTACTTGGGAGTATGTGTCAGGACATACTCTTGACAACTACAATAATGAAGGTTCCAGTCTTCTAGGATACAATGCCATGTAGAATGGTATAAACATACCAACATTTCAGAGCAGCCTGCTCCTCCTCAGTTATCAGGGTAGTCCAAAAAGTACTCCTTGGACTACCCTGGAATCAACAGTGCCACTGTGAGAAGCTCAAATATTGCAACAGTAAGAGTGTTGAAGATTAATTTGTACAAACTGTGAGTATACAAGTTAAGCCTGCAGCATCCTTGTATGGCTGAGGGGTCCACACTAGGCCACCATAAATCTTGATGGCAGTTTGCCAAAGTGGATGACTCTCTGCAAGATATCTGTACAATTTTGTATAGAAGAAACAGTAACACACAGAATCCTACATGCACATTAATGAATTTCCTGTACCTTGTCTTTAACCCACACATGTTTTCCTACCACACACCCCTCTTGCTCCAGGAAGCTGTTGAAGTCAGTGGTGCGTCGCTGACAGCAGGACCAGAATTTAAGACCCTCATGGAACACTGGGTAACCTGGATGATGGGCACAGGAAGTTGCTGCATTTTCAGCCCCATATGTTTGTTTACAACCTCCATTCTTGCATGATGTGCCCACAGGAATTTCAACTGAATTATGGATTTCTACAGGGCTGTCACTTGCAGGCCTGGTGAGTGATTTTACTTGCTCTACTAATGTTGGTGACACTTCTACTGGCAGTTTCATCTGAAACACATTCAAATCAAGCACAGTACAGCTAAGATACCTGGAGCACCAACCTCCCCTTAAGTCCCACCAAATAATAAAACATGGACACTGAAAATAATAATTTGATAACCAATCACCATAACAGACAAAAAATTCAGGTATGCACCTGAAATTTTCCACACTGCAAGAGCAACAATATTTTTGTAGAGCAATGTCCCTTACAAATATACCAAATTCTGAATTGAATTTTCACTTGTGAGTCACCTTTCATATCGTCATCATCATCATCCCCACTGCTGCTGCCATCACCAGCACTACCACAACCACCTCCACCATCCACACCAAACCCAATGCCTCCATTACCACTGCCCCACCCACCACCTCTACCACCATCAAAGCCACAATAAAATCAAATTTAGTTTACAGATTAGCTGAGCTCATTTATGGACTGCCACATCACTGAACCCTACTCAGATCAAAGTATGGCATTGCTAGTGCAGTAGAACCATGTGAACAGGCACCAGCTGCAGACTGAATGCAATCACCGTCATGAGAACATTTCAATTTGCCTGTTTCTGATACTGCAGTCACCATACCATGCCACAGGCAGCCACTGCAGTTACGGACACTGATACCACCTACCCCTCACCAGGTGTGGTTCTCACTCTGCACCACTGGATATAATTAAATATACAGGAAAAAAATCTGCAAAATGCTGACAAATTAAAATACAGTCAGAAAAACACAGCAGTTATACAAGTGCCACTGAAATTGGCAGCAAGTACTGTGTAAATATTTAATGTTCAACAATGTGCATACTTTAAGCAATGGGGAAAGGGGTGGGGGGTCCTTAAGTGTCTGTGTTATGTGACCCCATTTTTCCCATAAGGGGTTTGCACAATGCAGTTTTGCACATCACTTCCCCCAAGTCCAGCACTGGCTACAGGATAACTGTATTCATCACAGCAGCAACAACACCATGACCGATATGATATGTGAACTTGTGTCAGGTGGGAATAACACTGGTGATACTTCCATAGAACACATATTAACAATCTGGCAGCAATGCCAAGCATATCTTTATTTTCACATTCCAGTTTCAGCTAAGCATGTGAACTTACATACACTCTCAGTTCTGCTACCACATGTATTTTGTTAACATGAACTGTCTGTAACACTATTAATGAACAGGCAAATGCTGTTTATATAAAATGACAATTTTTTGTACACATGTTGGCTACTACCAGTGTGAAGATGTAAGTTTGAATGATGGACCGAATTTTTTCTGGTCTGACTTTTTTTTTAATTACGTATCACAAGAATGCAACTAAAGCATTATAAAAGAACTGACTGTACAGGAATAAATCATTAACAGACTTGGACCATAGATATAAAATATTTTTGATAATCAACAATTACAAACATCACAATGGTGTGAAACTCCGATGTTAAATCCAACAAGTTCAATGCATAAAATAAAATAAAATCACAACCCTAGAAAGCTGGGAATCTTTGTTTTAGACATTCTGTTGTGACACTTGTGAGGAAGATTTTATGTAAACTGTCAATCACAATACACTTTATAATTCTTTTGTATTTTCAAACATAATACTTGTTTCAGCCACAAGGCGTCATCATCAAGTATTAATAATAAAAACTGTTACAGAAAATTATGGATAAATGAAACCTGTATTAAGAACAAGATCTCATTCTTTTACACACAAGCTTCAGGTTTTTATAACATCTTCCAAAATTCTCACTGTATTTATCCTGAAACATCTGCAGTTATATTATAAATATGCAAATTTCTCATGTTAAAATTAAAAGCAGTACTCATGCAAGCCAAATGCCTTTAAATTTGTTGTATTTTATTTCAGTCCTCCATTTGCAGATGTAAACACAACCCTATATTTCCTTCATACCATTAGGTAGAGTGTAGGTTGTGTAGTTGTTACAGGACACAGGCACACCAAAAATTTTTCTTTGAGGGGGGTGTGGGTGGGGGCTGACCCTGAGGCTATATACAATTTATGTTTGAGTTTAAAAACCATGTTATGAAAAGCAGGTCAAAATCTCCAAGCTAACATCTAGTTAGGTTACACAGAAAATTAAAACTAACTAAAAAAAGAAAAATCGACATATTCAAATGTTTTCATTATATTTTTCAATATTCCAATGTACTAGTCATCAGTTGATTTCCACAGCTTATTTAAGCTGAAGTGCAAACCATGTAAAACCTTGATATTATATACTTCACAGCTAATAACTATAAACCCTTCTCTTAAGTATTTTTCAGGTCCACTGCATTAACAAATGCATGAACATTATGTTAACCCACTACATGACAGGACCATGGTTAGTTATGTACAGGATGATGACAGAACTACTACTGCTAGTATGTATCTTTCACTTAATGCCTTCTCTTCTCGTATACAATGAAAACTGTTCCTTGGATTGTTAAGTGCAGGGATCACAAAGTTAATAGGCACACTAAGGCCAAAAAAAAAAGGTTTCTTGAAAGCAAACTGTTATGAGCCCACAAAACCTCAAACTGCCCTTTTCTGCAGTATAAACAATCACTTCACATACACGATCATTTCGCATGTGCCCCAGACAGTAACTCCATATGAAATGGATAAAATAAAGAACTTGACATGGCCCCCAAAATCAGCTGGGCTCAGTAACATATATCAGTTGAACAGAGAAAAGGTACAGTACACTCCCAATTATTTGTGCACAGACAAACCAATCTCTGCAATATCCATTCATTTGTTTTAATATGAAGTCACACACATTCACAACTGTAGATATGTGTGAAATAGGCTTGTCAACCTTTCCTACAGCTGAACATGGTTACAGTCCTTCCAGCATGTCAGGAAAGGTGTAAGGAGGGGCAATTTGAAAAAATGAGATACAGTAAGCAGGATCTTTACCCCTTCAAGGCACATGCTCTGCCACATTATTAGTCACCGTCAGTTCTGGCACAATACGAGCCTCCAACTAAACTTGCCTCTTCCCTTCCAATAACATGGATAACTGAGTACATACTGTAACTGAAAGATTATGTAATCAAAACATACTATTACAGGTCACAAGTGCCAGTGTCAATGTACATTAAGCATTCGTAGCTTTCTTTCACATGAAACACAAGTACACATAAAAAGACTTGGAAATACTGCATTTACCCAAATACAAGATGACCCTGCATAGACAACAACCCCAATGCTTCTTTTTCTTCAACTTCTACTTCTTCTTCTTCTTCTTCT
>Ga0131853_10025123_pt1 | contig 10738 bp, 5 predicted proteins | sample TergutLab28metaG_FD_92764 | JGI IMG/M metagenome (GOLD analysis project Ga0131853, IMG submission 92764) | Labiotermes labralis P1 segment gut microbial communities from Petit-Saut dam, French Guiana - Lab288 P1 (version 2) (version 2) | ecosystem: Host-associated > Arthropoda: Insects >... | reverse complement strand
TTTTTTCAGCGGGAATTTAAATTTACGTACTGCACCAGGAACAGGTCTCCCCTCCAGGAAAAAAAATCATAATTAAACTAAAAAAGACAGAATGATAACTCTTTTTTCACCTTATTCGCAATAAATTTATGCATGTAATAACCTACTCGTCTAATTTTGCACCTCCACATTTCGCTGCTCGTGGTGTTCCAAAAAACACCCTACACGGCGCAATGGAAGGTCACACTGCTTACATTTATATGTTGTCTGTTTACCCCTTCGGGATGGAGCTTTTTTCTTTTTCTCTATACACAAAGCACACAATTTGCACGGTCTGATACTTTTTGTAAAGTATGGAAAAGGTTAGGGAATGCAGTTCTGATGGGCAAACTCCACTTCCTGCCTGTACGCTTGCGAGACGTGAATGTATCAATCAGTTGACGCACCAAGTTTCGTCTGAAGTTCAGTTGCCTGTTTCCGTGTGCTGTAGAGGGGAGGATAATTTGTCAGGTCTTATAAGATGAAACAGTTCACAAGACACACATTTAGGGCAAAATGTAATATAAATTTCCACTATATTTTTGAAGATCGGCCGACATCATAGTACTCGCGTTTCTGATCACTTACATCCACACCTCCCATATGTTTCGTGTAATTTATGACGGCTTGAGGACATGCAATTTCAGTTTCTTCATTGCCTTTTCCTGTTTCTCTTGTGACCGAACCATCAGTCCGGGGATCGGGATTTGTAGAAAGGAGGAGAACAACACGTTTGTCTTGCCACACTACCGTCGTCACATCTTCATGCTGCATGTTCCTGGACTCGCCCATTTTCAATTTCAAGACAGTTGGTTTCCCAAATTCTGTTGGCCAATTTTTTCTATTTGCCCTTGTAGTGCCCCAGCTGTACGTTTCTTATTCCAATAACATTTTTATAAGATTTGTGGAGCTGAAAAAAATTGTCGAAATAAATATGATGCCATCTTTCCCAGAAATTTTCTCTAAGTTGTAGTACAACTTGTTCCCCAAGTAGAAGGTCTTGTTGTCGAATTCCTTTTTTTCCTTTATAAATGTCACATTTTAGAAGATAACCATTGGCACTGTCAGCTACACCCCAAGCCTTGATCCCCCAATTTAGTTGGCTTTCCAGGTAGATACTGTTTCAGAAAAAATATCCCCTTGAAACCAAACATCGCCGCGTCCACAGCAAGTTCGCAGCCTGGTATGTATGCTGGTGTGAATTTATCCATCAGATCTAGAGCTGGTCTTGCTTAATACAGGATGTCAAAATGTGCACTTTGTTGGTCAGGTCTTTCTTCTTCATCATTCAGATGTAAATATTGTCCAAGTTTTTTTTTATCGTTTTAGTGTCATGGCTTGTCTCACTATAGGACAGGCGCAGAAATCGCCTTGAAAATAATCCTCAATCTTTAGTAGGTCAACAAGGCCCATATAAATCAGAATTCCAATATAGGCTTGGATTTCTTCCGCATTTGTGTCTTCCCAGTTGTTATCCACTGTCCCCGCTTTTATTTGTGACGAAGCTGCATATTTATTTGTTTCTTCCGCAACTTTTTTGTAAAAATCATTGATCACAAATAACTCAAAAAAAAATCTTTCTCACTGCTGCCAACTGGTAAAGAATGTTTACGACCTGATAAATTTTCGTATTTTTTTTTAATTTCTTGAAATTTGGGGTATCAATCCATTTCAGATGAGGCGTTTTGGGGCCGCTAGTACGAGTGTTTCCATCTTCATTTGTTTCAGAATTGTCATCCAGTTGTCCATCTTCGTTACTGTCGGGTTCATTACCATCTTCATCATCCTCAGATGAAAGTATTGTGACATCACTGTCTGTACTTTCTTCTAACACTGAAAATTTCCGCGTCTTCTACTCTTTTAAGCGAGGCACGAGATGTAGATGCCATTATTTCAACCTCGACTGAGCCCACAGGAAGAGACTAACATTCCAACTTGAATCTCCATTACCTATTTCGATGTTTATGCTTGGATCATGTTTATGCAAGTGCAGACATGCTTACTAAGTGATTTCATCACTTCAGGCAACAGAGAGCTCCTGTTTCGTTCACACAACGCAATAGATTTACGCAGAGGACAACAAGAGCGCTTTAGAGCGTTTAGGCCGGCAGGGGACATTTAAATCCCGAGCGCTTCGGAGCGTTACGGATGGCAAAGGGATAAACTTACATATCTCGAATTTTGCTGTGTTGCAAGGTAAATGAGAGTTGTCATAGGAATTCCTATTAGCGATAGTTTCAAAGCAAACTTGTAGCTAAGAGCATGCTGAGAATTAAAAGACGCAGTAAGTATACTGTAAGGCTGAATAGTGATGTAAAGAATAATAATGCTACAACGGAGAAGACGAAAATGAAGGAGCAGGGACGAAATTTAATAAGAGAGGAACAAAAGCGGAAGGATTCAATTACGACAAAGGCTAAAGTTCACGAACTGCGTACGTGCTTTCGGAAGACAAACTCTTAGTAATGCCAGTTACCAGACGTCCAGATCACGAGTGTTGTCAGGGTGGCAACTTTGGTAATATTGCAGTGTTTCTGAGAACGAAAATGAAGTAAGAGTAGTTTTTAAAAAAGGAACAGTAAATCGGTGCGAATAAAAATATGTAAATAAGTCCTTTATTTCTAATATTGTATTTTTTTACGAGTGAGTGAAATATGTTGAAACAATTCACTTTATTATTATAAAAATTGAAGGTAGAAGCCATGTACTCCTGTACGTGTTTACTCCTATTATCTAAGAACAATTATGATCGCCACAATAGCAAGTTTGATAACCTTCCACACCCCAGTTTTTCTGATTCCTCTGTTAACTAAAATGTAGGTACTGTCTGGTGCACCCCAATGTTTGCCAGACTCCTTTTCTCAGAGAATAATATTACTCATAGGAGAGCGAATTTGTCCTACCGTACCTCATTACTTAACGTCATACCGCACTCTCTACGTACAGCTGGCCCTCCCTCCACAATGAAACTTCTGTTGAAGCTGCTGTTGACAGACGCACTGTTGCACTGACACTTGTGAAATATCTCTTCGTACTGTTTGCAATAAGAGATACGAGTCTGCCGCATGTTTTTCTAATGTATTAGAATTTTGTATCGGGGAAAAAGAATCACTTCCGCTGGTCTTTTAAGAAAAAAGGTCTAATTACTTTATCACAGAATTTCCTCATACGTAGGCCTGTCAAAGCAACCGTTAGGTCTGACAATAATCGGTGGCTTGAAAGTACTGAGGACAGTGGCAAGGATATTACTGTGAGGTTTTGGAAACGTGTTGCTTTGTTCAGGAAGATCATAAACATTTTATTGAGCTTTCTCTTGATGGGGACCATCTGTCCCCGCCTTGTGAAGTTGCACAAGTTTGTGTTAAGCATTTTAAAAATTGTCTTTAGTAACGTTTACCTGTGTAATTCTGATGTTGTTACACCGTCCTCTGATTCCGTATCTTTAGTATCTGTCTGTGGTTCAAAGCCATTGAAAAAGTCTGTTGGAATTGACTAATTTCTTGAATTTAATATAAAGCGTTGTTTGGATATTTTTGTACATATACTGAACTTTATTTTCAATCTCACATTACCTCAGCGAAGTCTCTCTACACTTGGAAGCAAGATGTCGTTGTCCCTGTTTGTAGACTACAAACGGTGCTCTAGGTTGTAAGTGCGGTCCTTACTACCTTTACCAAAATATTTGAATTCGTCACCAATGAATATGTTTCACAGTGAATCTGATGTTTACTGGACCGTGCATCATTGTGATAACTGAAGAATAAAAAACCAACTAGATGTCACTTATTATTTTATTGTACTTCTTATAGGCTCAACATGTTTCGGGCATTACTGTGCCCATCATCAGGAGCTCACTACTATAATGTTGATTACCACATTGGTCGTTTCGTTCTTGGTTTGCTGTAGGTTGGAGCCTGCAGCCCGGACACCACTCCAGCCTAACCGCACCTAACCTCCGACCTACAGCAAACCAAGAACGAAACGACCAATGTGGTAATCAACATTATAGTAGTGAGTTCCTGATGATGGGCATAGTAATGCCCGAAACATGTTGAGCCTATAAGAAGTACAATAAAATAATAAGTGACATCTAGTTGGTTTCTTATTCTTCAGTTATGTTTTATAGTTTTATACTCCAAGTTCAATCCCTGTCCGCATGACTGTATCAGGTTTTAAGCATAACGTAAACTGAACAGAATTTCAGATGAAACATATTTAAATAAATTCATGCATAGACACTGCACACTGCACAACTCTGTACACCATAAGAGTCTAAAAATGGTTTTGTACACAGAATAAAGAGAATAAATAAAAATGGTGACTTCAGTAAAATACTAAACAAAATCTGTTTTTAAGTGTGTAAATCATTTTAGTGCGCACTTTCCTGATGTTGTATAAGGAGCTGTTATTGAAAAGTTTTATAGACCTGGACTTGAGCCCCATAAAATTAGGAGCCTCCCTAGGTCAATTGCCGGCACTTTTTTTAATGTAAATTTGTTATATGGTTTTGAAGGTAAAATGGACTAGCTAGTTCAACAGAGAACTGTCGCATACATAGCATACTGGATACAAAGACCTGGCCGTTAAAGCGAAATTGAAAATCGCGATAAGGAAGGAGATTAAAGACTATCGGACGGAAAAGAACAGATAAAAAATAGGATAAGAAAGAAAGAAAGACAAGAAGTCAACGAAAAATAATGTCTCCAATTTTCTTAAAGATAAGATGCAATTAATACTTGAGCCATTAATAGAGATTTACGTTACAATTTTCAGGTTGAATGTATTAGCTCAACTTCCTGTAGAAATGGTCAGATAAGTGCGTCGACGTCTCTTGTCTCATTAATAATGCCTTGTGTACAGAATAAAATGCACTTAAGTGGCTGAACGTCCCGATCTGTCACAAAGCAATACGAAGGTAAACACACTTAAGTTCACGACGAAGGAAAAGTAGCCAGACAACTTCCAAAGTTTTTATTGATCAGAGTTGTAAGACTTTTGGTTCGGGAAAGGTGTGGCACAAAGCTTGTTTAAACTTACAAGATTATTTTACTGAAATCTATTCGATAATTTTAACCATCTTACTAAAAAATAAAAACCTTCTAATACGGTTGTAGAAGATTAGTCACATATAAACTTACACATCACTAAAGCATTAAGTTCAAACCTCCTGACAACAAAACATGGGAACAAACAAACAAACAAATTTATATAGTCATTCACAATTCTTGCCACATCGCAAGCAGATTTCCAAGGGCTCCTCACCGCGATGGTGCGAGTTCGCTCTTACAGAAGTCCATGTGAGATTTGGGGTGGACTAAATGACACTGGAATGGGTATCCGTTATCTGCCCATTCGATAATGATCCCCTATTTATTCTCGCTTAGGATGTAGGCAATGGCCCAATCAGCAGCCGCAATCCCGGGCATACGTTAATACCACCCAAGCATAGTAAAATTATGGCATAGTAATCATAATTTACAAGGCTGTCTTTTTAACAAGATTTAATGTAATGTGTGTCTTACAGTTGCTTCCGGCCTTGTTAATTACTTATTATTAACGTTAGCAAGCTTAACGACAGTCGAGAATGTAACTTTCTGTATGTAAGAGAAAGAGCCACCATTATGGGGACGCACTGCAGGGCGAATCTAGCTTCAGTTTGGAAAACACGAAATGGAAACACACCAACACAGGTGACGGAAAACAAAGAAATATCACTCTCTTCTATTCACTGACTTGCCTGCGGAAACTTTTGCCACTTTCCTCGTGGCTTTACACTACACTGGTGCAAATATTTCTTGACAAAAAATCATTCCGAAAGAAACAAGCAATGTGAAACACTGGTATTTGCGGCTGCAAAAATCCTGGATTTTATACTGTTGACTGTTTAGAGTTTTCTGCAAGGAATTAGCAATTATAAAACATAAGATAAATAAATTGGTCGTTCGGTGATTATTTACACCTGAGTGTTATGTTGTTCTTATTATTTTTGAAGACTTGTTTCTCGTGAATGGAGTTACAAGGCACAAACAAAGAAAAGTGATATTTAGGTACACAAGTATATAATCAAGGGATTCCCTATTATGGGCGAAAAGACACTAATCATTACCGCAATTTTCATCATCAACATCATAATCACGATCATTATTATCATTATCTATAAGAAATAGGTTTATATATTCCTCCTCCAAGTGTCAGAGAAGAATTTGTGGTTAGATTTTGTATATTCTCCCTTATCCAATATTTAGCACTATACCAGTGGGAAGCTTTTCGCTAATCTCTGTTTATCCATTCCTTCCAGATGTCAGAACCAGTTCGTTTTTCTGTCTAAGATATTAAATGTGCCTTGTTTTTCTCCAATTTCTTGGCTTCTGGTTTGTGTTTTCTCTAACCTGCAAACTGCAACAATTCTTAATAATCGTACTTCAGCTGTTTAAGTTACCACGCTGATCCACACAACAATACGTGGTATCCCGCAGGGTGTAAATAGCGAACAGTCATGCTACGTCGGGTTCTGGGGGCGGCGATTGTAAACTACTAGCAGTTGATTGGATCCACAAAACTGGGGACAAAAAGTGAAAAAGACTAAAATGTGAACAGAATGTAATAAACATCGCAATCTTGGCGAATGTTCCTGGAAATGAAGACAGCAAGCTCCTCTGCAAACTCTCTAGCTAACTGCCAACACACAGGGCTTCATTGCCCAAGGTTTTAACCTCCACTACAAAAATAATGAAGCCTCAAACCCCGCATATTATAAATTAGTGTAAGGAAGACAATATCTGTGCAAACGGTTTGATATAAAGTCGCGAGGTGCATTTCTTGAGAAAGAATGGATGTGAGATCTGGGCCCGCCCAAGTAGCAAAATATCTCAGCCTCAACCTAATTCCGGAAAAATAAGTGTGTGTGTGTGTTTATATATATATATATATATATATAAGTTTATGGACGAAATTTCAAGAATTGTAATTCAGCAATTCAATGAGATGGAAATTGCGTATGAAATCTTTTTAAAGAGGTTTGTGTCTGCGACATGTAAACGAATTTTGGGGCGAGTGTTTCTGAGAAAATTTATAAAGTCAAATTTGAGCTTAGTTCAAATTATGTTTCCTCCAAATTTTTCGAATTTCAGTAACAATCATTCAGTTAAGTTAGCATAGACCCATTACGTCACTTTTTTTTTTCACAAACCGCCAATTACCTGGAACTGACGGGCAGACATCGAGACAACAAATTATTGTTCGGGTAGCCATGTCAAGGTATTTAATATGCTCAAATTTCAATTTAAAAATACATATACTTTTAAAAACTATAAATACCTTAGAGCTTCTGTAGAGCTGTCTTTCTTCCTAAGGCGCCATATTTTCCCATCCAAATGGAGTTTCTGATTTAAAAAAGAACATTATGGTCATATCTCCTCACTTGTCTTCGTGACACCATATTCCAGTCTTCTTCTCCTTTGTTGTAGAATTTTCGTAAATCTTATTCAGACAAATGGTAGGGCTCCATAAATGTAGAGGATCAGTTCTTCGTAAGGCCTTTACCTGCACACGGCCGTTGAGAAGGTGGAATAGCCTCCCTGCTAGAAGCGGGATTCTGTTGGCGTGAAAAGCCCAAACCCCAACACCGCGCATTAAGCAGCTATCCAAATCATCTTATTCTGTTCTTTGTTTGGCTGCCTGAAATGTAACAAAAAATATGACCATTCTCCTACGTACAGAATAGTCTTTAGTATTTGGATTGTAGAATATTGCATTTAAATATCTATATGTATATATGTTAAACACTGAATGGCAGTACTTAACAATAAAACAGTCTACACGAATACTTTATTATAGTAATATAATAAAATTCGGGGAATTTCTTGACTAGCTGCAAACCAGTTAGCTTATCAAGAAGGACTCTGCACCATGGAGTATGTAAGTAATCTAATAAGCTGCATGTTTCGGCTGTATGAGACATATATAAAAAAGAACACATACACTATAGTTCCGAAATCTTAAACCTGATGACGGTTGTCTCGTACAGCAGAAATATGTAGCTTTTTAGAGCCTTACAAATAAGTGTTGTGTATAGAGTGTAGTTGTAGTGATATATTTGTGTTAAGACTGTGGAGATGACGCGCTTTAAGATCGGACAGATATTTGCTCCTATCTGCATGCTCTCTTGAAAATTATTTCACTATTCACTTTACGCAATAAAATGAAGGCTTCTGAGAACTAAAGAATGCATTGCACCTGAGAGAGAGAGAGAGAGAGAGAGAAAGGGAGAGAAAGAATTGTATATGTTGTGCAAAGTTACGTCAGAAGCAGACGATATTTGGTAATATTTAGCAATTATTTTAGGTTTGTTAAGTAAGGGAATGTCAAAGGCGTCTGCGAGGTGCGTCGTGTAGTGTATAAATACGTGAGGGAATGGAGACACATAAACCTACTGCAAGGTGAAACCGTACGTGGAGAGCAAATTAAACCGTACTTCGGCGAAACACGCTGTGTGGTTTGAGCTGCATTCAGCTGGCACATAATTGTGTCAAATGCCACAGTTCTGTGACTTATTTGCTGATTTTGCTGGGTGTGTAAGGGATACGCGGTGGCGCAGTTAGCTCAGGCACTGCGCTACAAGCCGGAAAGTTGCGGGTTCGATTCCAGGTGGTTTAATTGTACTGTTTTATTGACATAGTTGTTCCGGCCGCACTAGGGCCCTGGGATAGACTCAACATCTCGCAGAAATGAGTACCAGGAATTTTTCCTTGGGGGTAAAGGCGGTCGGCGCCGACTGTTAAAATTTGAGAGCCTGAACTTCCTGGAAACTTATGGGCCTATCCAGGCCTGTATAGGGATTTGTTTACTATGTGTATAAAAACTGACAGTGTTTTAAGAATAAGAATACCTAACATCATTAAAACTAAGTGTTTTATTTGCCTACATTGGTTACATTTTCACTTACTTCCTGCTACTTTACCTTACTAATTACTAAGTTAAGATTACTTTGTCCGTATTGTGAGGCCGAGAAGTTTTATAGGTAAATATTAACGGCCTATTTACCAGAACACATTCCACAAATGAATAACCTTCAAAGTCACGACCGTAAGAACCACAAATGTTATTTCACTCGGTTCGTTATTACTTAAGCACGTGTAAGTTTTGAATAATCTGTCAATCAAGAGCCAAAAACTAGAAAATTGGACCTAGGCGTAATGATTGTAGCTCCATACCAATGGTTGACCTATTAGTTTACTTAGTTTCCAGTTATTTATTTAGTTAGCCTACTTATTTCGAATAGAAAATTTAGCTATGTAGCTACTTTATCAGCTATCCGTTACGCAGTCAACTTATCTCTCATGCCTAACCCCCGTCGATCACTAGATCTGAACAGAAGGGTATAGATCACAACACGGAAGAAGTGACTTGTTACTTTATGGGCCTCTGCTTCTCTCTTCTGTAATAACGTGGCTGATAAAATGTCCTGAGACACCTTGTCGCTGCCAAGGACATTTACTTGTCCTGACTGATATTGAATCTCTTGTTATAGGGTGGTAGCATCGATGGCATCATATTTTGTTACCGTCGGGGGCTTCTCAGCCCGGAACGGAGAGAGAGCGGAAAATTACTTCGCATACTTTCAAAAGTTTAGATGATTCGTTGAATTTGTAAGACAAGAAGTATTCCCATCAGTTTTACACGGTTGGAAAAAGGGGTTCGTGAAGACGAAACCTAGGAAAAGACAAGAGAAAATCACGATGCTGAAACCAGAACGCCTCGTCCTCTCGTTTTATCTTATTTCGTAAATTCAATTTCAGTGAACCGAAAAATTGAGGGTTCTTTCTTTAATCATATTCACGCAGTTAAACGGGACGCTTCTTCTTTAGCCAGGTCTTGATTTTGATGACCAAATTAAAGATATTTTACATAAGTTCGTAAGGGAAAAATGTAGGGTCTTGCTGGAGAAACCTGAAGACAATAGAACTCTTTGATTACGTAGGTATAGATGGGGGATAATATTAAAAGGAATCTTAAAAGAATAAATTGGGATTGGGTAAATTATACTCAGCTGGTTGCGAATAGGGCTAACAGGCGGGCTGTTATGGACAAGGTGATAAAACTTTGAGTTAAGAAAATGTGGGAATTGCATAAGAAATATTAGATCCGCAAAAAGGAGTTTGCTCCGTGGAATTAGCTGTTAGATACATGTGTCAGTTTCAGGAAGCCAATTTATATTCCGATATTGATAAAATTTAACCAGTCAGCTAACTACCTGATCAGCACAAAAAAAAATAAAGAAGTTTCCCGGTTTGGAAACTGATATTAGTCCACCTTAGTACAAAATCTCGACTTTCATAAAAAGAAAAGTCTCATTTCCGTTTACATAACAACGGAACAAAAGACGCTAGCCTGAACATCATTATTCAGTAGCAATCCTCATATCGTAAAATCATACGATATTGTAATGCCTTGTAGAGAACTCTTAATTTTATTCTATTCTATTTCATTTTATATATTGGTAGCATTTTAAGGACGGTTGGGTGCATCTCCCTGTCGAACAAACAGGAATTCCAGACCACCTATCATTCACATAGCAACTGCAAATATTTGAAGCTGCTGTTCATAAACCAAAGTATGTCACACTCGAATGTAACTTCAGATCGCAATGTGACGGCGACAGTAACTAGTAGGCTCTGTTGCGTTGTGTACAGTAACATGGTACGGTCTTGACGGGCTGTAG
>Ga0131853_10025122_pt1 | contig 10738 bp, 6 predicted proteins | sample TergutLab28metaG_FD_92764 | JGI IMG/M metagenome (GOLD analysis project Ga0131853, IMG submission 92764) | Labiotermes labralis P1 segment gut microbial communities from Petit-Saut dam, French Guiana - Lab288 P1 (version 2) (version 2) | ecosystem: Host-associated > Arthropoda: Insects >... | reverse complement strand
CAAAAGTTGGCACTAACTTCGCCGACCGGCGGCGGCCGCTCTGTCGATATAGTTCGCGTGCGGACTAAGGCCACGGAGTTTTTTTGTACTGGTCCCTATTCACAGTGAACAGTACGACGGGTACGTCTTACAGACTGTATGGGCGTGATGAAATCAAAAACTGCTCCCGTTGGTGCAAATTTAATCCCAGTCCAGATCTTCACCAGTCACTACAATGACCTGTCCCAGTTTTGGTGTACAGTAGGAATTACAAAATCGCCATTTAAAGCCTAGCAATAAATCCACAGACCACGAGATGATCCCTGTTAGGAATGCGATACATGCGCATGCGCAAAATTTCGTTGCGAATCAAGAGTTACTACTACCCATGCTGAGAGCATTCGGACAGTGCAGTCGCTCATTACACGTTCCTCGAAATGCTTCATGTTTTCAGTCTGTATACAGCTGCAGAGCAGTGCTACTCCTACCAGTAGCAGTCCAGTAGTTCCCACTTGCAGTCAGCACTCCCCCGCACTGCATGCTAGAGAACCCCCCCCCCCCTCGACCACCGCCTGGTCTGCGGGCTGTGCCACCTGCTGTAACATTATGGAACGTCGCTTTTTGCTGCATAATGTATTTATGTGTTTCACATGATGTTCGCAATAAATGTATATTATCTGGCGGAGATAAACTGTGTTCTGCATGAGGTAGGACCTGAAATTTTCTGGTCTGTATGGATGTTAACGTTCGAGCCCTTAGTAATGCTTCTGTTAATATTAGTTCTACCGGATTTTGTTTATTGCACGAGTTAAAAGGAGTGTATGGAAAACAATATACAGGCGGATTAATCAGAAGAGAACAGACATAAACCACAGTGGCGATCAGCGTCTGTTACTGTCCTGTTGGGAATGTTTTCTGAAAAGATCGCAGGTCCCCCAAGCGCAGTATGACGCAGCACAAGGTACCGGTCCGCCTCTATTAGCCATATGTAAGAGTGGGCAAGTTGGGAAATAAGTTTAAATATCGCAGGGATTGCTGTACCTGTATGTATGCCCGCCTGCGTGTTGTTTTTTCATCACAGCAGCCCGTTAGCTCTGTCGTCACTCCATCCATTGTGTTAACAATGTTGTCTGTCCCCAGGGTACTGCGTTACAGCTTCTCGTCTTGCACCAGACATAAATTACACTCTCCTTTATCATGGTAGAAAGTAAAAGTAAGGTCCCTGCGTTTAATTAAGGAACATGCCATTATGAAATACAGAGAAAGGGAGATGTATCTCCACGAATTCGTAACTCCGATAGAGGTGATTGGTCATTTTTTGTCGCGGCAGCTTTACGGAAAAGCCCCCCCCCCCCGGTACCCTTTCACAGGAGGCAGACCGAGCCCTCTAGACCCCACAGTCTGTGAAGATGCGACTGTCTTTCTGGGCTTGTTCTAACTCGAATGTGCCTGCGTTTTGTTTTTGCGTCATTAATATCTCTTTTATTTGCAGCTAATCATGTGCCCGGTGTTTGCTCGGGGTAGCATCGAATTACATCTTGCGTACAATTACCACGCATATCAAATATGTAACTGTAAAAAGAATAAATCAATTACTGTTGATTATCTCCAAGCACTACTTAACGGCCTAGCTATCACTTTCGATCAGCATCGATTATTATCGATTAGTGTGAACTGCTGTTTATTATTATATCATCATCATCATCGCTGCGCATTCCTCTACGACCTCTTTCCTAAGTCGTTTCTTTACGCTCAGAGCAAACGAAGCGTTAATCACATCCATCGCAGTGCTGCCATCTGGTTGTGCTATGTTGTACTCTATGCTCAAATGTTTCGTCTGCACTGCAGTAATCGCGGCACTCATGGTATTAGATGTAAGGCCCACGGGGTTACGCTGTGATCTCGTGAAAGGGCTTTGATTGTATTTGGTGCGGCACGACGCATAATCGTCGTAAAATTACTGCCAAAATTTCAAGCTCCTGTCTGTACTTCTTGATGAGTTACGGCTGCGACAGAGATACGCAGACAGACAGACAGGCAAACATACATTCCTTATACAGGGTGTCCCAGGAGGAATGTGCCAGACTTCGGGAGAGTGTTCCTTATGTTAAAGTATACCGATATAACCCAAAACACCTATATCCAAAGTTGAACGGTTATGGAGAAAAGTGGGGGCTTCTTGCGGTTCCAAATACTGCAACCTGCACAGCTGATACGTCACGTGACAGTGCTAATGTCCTTGACAGTGGAATGCAGTGTTCACTGTACCTGCGTGACGCTTTGCGCAGTCAGCCATGTTACGTCACCGCTGGGCTTTCTCATGCATAGTGCTTGTAACCCTAAGGACAACTATGACATGAGTGTGAGTGTTTTTGTAGTTCAATATAATGGCTTTATGTCACTCACAAGTTAGTTTGATGTTAAGTACAGATATTAACATTACAGAAACCACATATTCCTGCCAGTTTTAATATGTAGTTTGTAATCAATAAGTGTGTAACAGCTGTCAAAGTTTCAAATTACTCTGGCCATTATCTCCGTAACCGTTCAACTATGGACATAGGTGTTTTGGGTTATATCGGTATACTTTAACATAAGGAACACCCTCCCGAAGTCTGGCACATTCATCCTGGGACACCCTGTATACATCGAGTTTCTTTTTCTCACAGTTCTGAGCCCAGCAGCTGTTTAAGGGATGTCCCGCTGATGCAGGCTTTCTTTTCGATAGAACTGCCATGCTTGTTGCGGCGATAAAAGAACGACTCTACAGATGTGGAATGTAGGTCCCATAACGCTAGAAATATAATGCCGAGAAACCTTTTGTTTAAGAAGTTAACAGGGCAGTGTTGGTCGCTGTATTTTATATCACAAATGCTTCAAGCGCTCAGGACTCAAGCTGGTAGGACGCGAAACAGTCTGTCAGACGCCTTGTGCTCTCTACAAAAACTAAGGGTGACTGTGATGAACTGGCCGCCTGTTGCAGAGCATGGCACCATATGGTGCGTGGAATTATGCATTTGTGGGGGAGATTGTGGGGATGGGATATGAAGTAGGGGAGATAAAAAGTATCGTGTCATCTTTCTCACCGCTTGTTGCGATCCAATATTGGCCATGCTCTGAGAGGTTAGCTGATTGAATGCGGACGTCGGACATGAGTTTGTACTCAACCACATTTCGTCACTTTGAGATTCAGGATTTTGTGGCGCAGTTGCCAGTCAGGTGTTTTGTTGCTTAGCAGCTTGACCAAAACTCCCGTCTTCTTATTTATTTTTGATGTCAAATTTTGTTAACGCCTAACCAAGCAGCAAATTTCGTAGCACTGGGTCCTTTTTGAGAAGCTGACAGTCATCCAGAGTTTTATGGAACGCGACGCTTCATTGGCGTATTCAGGAGATGCCACCATTGATTCTTAGATTGAACTTTTTCCATAGCTTCAAACCCAATTTTTTATGATCCGTTTTAATATTGTCGTCCCCTCTAAGCAGAAATCCCCGAAGTAGTGTATTACTCTCAGGTTTCCCGATTACAAATGTGCGTATATTTGTTTATTTCATGTGTTCTGCGTTTCTCGTCATTCTGGATATGATCTTCAGGAAAATATTTGGCTAGACGTACAAATCACATATGTCGTCAGTATAGAGCTTTTCTCAAATATCACGTCACTTCCTCTAGTTTAGGTCCAGATGTTCTTGTTAGCACATTGGTCTCGAAATAATGATTCCTCCTGAAGCTGAAAAACATTTCACACCCATATAAAAATAAGACGTATAACTTTGCGCAGATTTTCGTCTCCACACTTTTGCGTTATAACTAATGGACAGAAACGTTACATGTCATGAAACAAAATGAAATGCCAACTTGATGCAACTATATAATTTTATTGATTTATCCTTAGATCGACATGTTTCAGGTATACACGCCCATCATCAAGAGCATTAGATGTTGAGTTGCAGCATATGGTTTTCTGCACCGAGTTTTTGGATGGGTGATGGTCTTGAGAGCCGCTGCGTAGGTCGTGTGTACGGACCGGATGGTGCCGTGCACCATCCTGATGATGGGCGTATGTACCCGAAACATGTCGAGCTAAGAATACACCAATAAGATTATCTAGTTGCATCAAGTTGGCATTTCACTTTATTTCATGAGGATGATGCACGGTCAAACAACCCTTAAGTTACATATCATATTCAGCGTATAAGTGTATAGGATAAAATTCGACGTTAATTTTTCTTGTGTGTTCGAATCTTACAGCGTTAATGTAAGGAGTTACTTCCATACCAAAAATGGGAAGCATTAAAAATATGCTGTAATATTAACAACTAAATATCCGGTACAGCTTTCAAACTCTTATATTCTAAGAATAGCACTACCTCTCTTCTTCTGATCACCTTGTACTGAGCACTATGTAGTTCAGCCTAACCCCTTCAAGTGACTGATAGAGTAGTGTATCAGTATTAGCGTAAACCTACTTCACCATGCTTTCAACATCTGTTCCATTAAGTTGTGTGTAATCTTCTGATATGCTGAACACAGCGTCGTCAAATAAAAAAAACAAGTCGGTTAACTGCTTCGGATCTTCTTGGATAGTACCGGCTGTAGACGCACTGGTACATTTGTCTTGCCTGCGCTCGTCTCCAGGAAAGGGATGTTGCCTGTAATTATAGAATAGTAAAGTTGCTTATTATTGTCCGTTTATCTTTCATAATCTTGGTTGATCCCGGCTACACATGCGAGGTCTTGAACATATATTCTATATAGTCGGAAGCAACTAAACCTCTGCTGGCGCCACGTAAGGCAATCCCTTGGATTGTGGGCATAACGGCACTCGAAGGTTTTCCACTCACTGGCCAGTGTGGTATTCCGCAACAGAACACTGGTTTGTCACAAGCCCAAAGTGCATTTCGCAATCGAAGATTATCAGGTGATTATCATTACCAACGTAACTGTGAACAGAATGGCTAGACGACTGATGAGGACTATAGCCATTTACTCTGGATGGACGAGTCACAGCACGTGGGAGATGTTGAGAGAGTCGCTGCATGGGACTTCTGTCTGTGGCCTCGGTATAGTAGGTATTCTGGCTGAGGCAGTTGTACGATTCTGGCTACAGCCACTAGATGGATAGATGGGGTGGGGACTGGTGATGTATTGATGTGTGCATTAGGTGCGTGGGTGGCTTCGTGGTTGGGCAGATTGATAGGTTGGTGCGGAAGGGTGTAGATGGCTAAGTGGGTGGATGGGTAGGTGGAAATATATGGGTGGATTGGTTAGATAAATAGGTAGGTTGATAGATAGGTGGATTAGTGGAAAACGTGCATGAGTCAGGCTCGTTATGCAATATGTAGAGCATGTGACCCTCTTCTTTCAGAGGTGTGGCAGTAACTGGAGTTTAATGTACACTGTATAGAGCTGTTCCATTAATTTATTATCCGCCCTGATGTTTGCAACTACATCGCTATGTTTGTCACTACATTTGTTTTTTGTTTGTTTGAATTTCCTTTTATTTCTCTCTAATTAATGGTTTCCATTCTTCTGTGTGGCGGGGCACGCGGTGGCGCACTTGATTCCGGCACTGTGCTACAAACCAGAAGGTCAAGGGTTTGAATCCCGACGGTGACACTGGAATTTTTCATTGACGTAATCGTTTCAGCTGAGCGTCTAAGAGAAATGAGTACCAGGGATATTTTCTGGAGGGGTAAAGGTGCCCGATGCGTAGAGCTGACAACCTTACCACTTTCATGTGCCAACTGTCTTGAAATATGGGAGTCTCCACCTCCAGGAAGCCTCTGGCCCTCTAATAGATCCGTATAGGGATTTCTGTACCATTTCCTCTATTTGGACCTTATTTTGTTTTAACTACCAACTCGAGGTACGTGATGTGCAGAGCATCAGATTGTACGTACGTGTTTTTAGGATTCCATGTAAAATTGTAGTGACTTTCACATTTTGTTGCCGATTTTCTGCACTCAGTAAGGTGTGTTATGTCTTCAAGGTGTTAATACAAAAGTACAGAATGAATCAACTGCAGTATGAAACTACGAGATTATAGGTCCTATTACAACAGTAAGATAGCCTAAAGTTAGTACAAATGTAACACAGAATAAAATTACATTAATGACATAAACAGACTGGAAATTTCAAGAAAAATTTTGTTTCACCTTTTCATTCTATATTTCAGATTATTGTTCGTTTTCCAATGGAATTTCGGCCACTCTTCCTGCGACCATTGTCCACTGCTAGCTGGTGAATTCGTCGCATAGTCTCTCTTGTGACAAGTCCGTAGCCTCTTCCCAAGCGAGCCATCCACTGAGTGCCATATAGTGCTTCATCTTTAAGTTCCATTACCTTCTCTTTTCCATAAGGCTAACCAGTAGCTGCTTAGTGTTCTTCCCAGTATTCTCGTCCTGTCTTTCCTACATTAACTTCTTTGAGAAGGCAGTTTCTTTGCAAGATCTGTAGAGTTTCAAAATTTCGAAGTGTTGTCCAGGAGTTTACCGATGGTGATAAGTGTCATTCATGCAGCTGACATCCCCGCTCGTCTTTAGCGCTGCTGAATGCAGTAGCACCCTCAACATTTGGCATGTTTTAATACTTCGTGTCAAATTTTCTTATTTTGATCCCTAGTCTGCCTTAAGTCACAACTTCGTACAATACCGCACTCTGTGACGTTTATTTGACGTTTCATAGCCAGACAAAGTCCTCCCCCCCCCCCACGAACCAAGGGCACACAATTTGAGACATGAGGTTCTCACGTTGGTATTTATGAAGTTTGACGTCTTCGTGGATGTTACGCCATGTCCGCTGGTAGGTATCGTCCTATCGGAATGGCGTAGTGTCTGTACGTCAGAGTCAAGCAATCCTGAGCCATTTCACTGTGCAGCTGGAGGTACTTCTGTAGTAATTTATTAATTTTTTATGTGTCACTTTGGTATTAACACCTTGTAAGGCTTGCCTCTGGAGCGGAAGGCAATACGCTTCTCCCGCACGTCGGAATCTATTTACCAATCAGCACGGCGCAACGTCCCAAGAAACTTGAATCTGGATCGGTATCCATTTTTTTTCAAAGATCCCGGTCTCACGCAGTGATGTTGAGCACTTTTATTTCGATAGGGCCAGCTTACCAAGGCGCGCTTCCTTTGTGGTGCCTGAAATGGCCGAAGTAGCTTCCAGTGTGTACTTTTCTATTTATTGTGAATTTTTACAGACCGCTTGAGGAGAACCAATGCGAACTGCCTCTAGCACGCCCCTGGAATGGACTGTACCGGTGTAAAGTCGTGAGAAATAGAACATGATTGCAAATGTTGCATTTGGTTATGTTTTGTTTCAGAGTGCTACTCAGGACCTGTTCGAGCTGCTGGAGAGAGTTCAGAGCAGCCGGTTAGACGACCAGAGGTGTGTCCTGCCTCCTTACTTCACACAGGTAGGCAACCCACCAGTCACTTTCAGTCACCCTCTTTCTTTATCCAAACAGCAATCAAGATGCCAGATCTACGAATGCCTGTCTGTGCACATTGTGCATGTCTGAACGCCAGCCCAGCTTACTGTTTACAGTTTCGTGCCCTCTCTGCACATAGCTTGAGTTGCACTACACTTTTTCACAAAACTGAGTAGTGTTCGCTCTTCCTCGAGAAACTAATAGTCATTCATCCGGTAAAGAAATTTCCTGGCTTTATGGTAGCAGGGAATTTGTTGCATTCATAACAGCCCGCCATTTTACTCTCGCCAACACGCCACGGAGGCAGTCCAGAACTCGTACCCAATTTCTGTATGATTTCTGTTAATATTTTTCTCCCGTTTACTCCCATATTTCAAACAATGTCTCCTCGAGGTTTTCCGATTCTGTGTTCTTCCTGGAGACATTCGCTTCAAGTAAGCAACCGTATCAACATGTTACAGTGACATGGTGACCGGATATTGAACCCAGTGTCTGATCTGTGTGCATCTTTGCTGCGTTGGAAACAGTTTTCTGCTGTTTATAGCTTCCTGAAGAGTAATGATCCTTACCCCACGTAGTTAAGACTTTATTGTTGCTGTAAAGTATGCTTTCTAGCCTCCCTTACGTCAAGCTTTAAATATGTATTATAAGCCTTGTGTCATAATACTCGGGAGATTCAGCGTGTCCTTCCGTTCTCATTAACAGCCACTGCATCCAGCGCCCACATAGCAACGATTGAAAGCAGTGGACTTTGGCAGCTTATTGAGATATATTAGCTGCCTGTCAGATTGCATTATGATTACTAACTTGTAAGCCAATTACCACTTCAACGAGTTTAATAGACGAATAACAGTAAGAACTGATTTACACTTAGGGACAGTCACATCCTGTCAAGAGCCGGCCGTGTGTTCATCACTGTTTGAGGACGCGGGTCCACACTAGCAGTCACATTCAAGGCACGGTACGGTCAGGAACAGACACATTTAAATAAGGCGAATGTTATTTGTCGTGACCGTGAGCGGAGCGGACCGTGAGCTGTCCCGCATGTGAAATCGTACTGAATGGTGTCTGAAAGCTTCAGCTACGTGGCGTTTCAGTGACTGCCCAAATCACGTGTAATAATCCTTTGATTCCACAAGGAACATGTACTAATTACTGAGGAAGAAGATACTATTTTTAGGTATGTTTAATCTCTAACACTGCTGATCGGATTTTCATTAAATTCTGTATTACCTGCCCCAAAAATAACCTCTTATTCTTATAATAAAATCAACTAGATGCACTAATTTCTCAAATTTATTTTTGGAACAAAATTCTACATGTTTCGGACAGTTCCGCTGTCCATCGTCAGGAGTTTTTCACTGTACACGCAGTAGTGGTATATGTCATACCGCTTGCGAGCAAGCTGTCAGCAAACCTGTATGACATATACCACTGCTGTGTGTACAGTGAAAAACCCCTGATGACGGACAGCGGAACTGTACGAAACACGTAGAGTTTTATTCCAAAAATAAATTTGAGAAATTAGTGCACCTAGTTGGTTTTATTATAAGAATTTATGACGATGCACGGTCACCTGAACGTCAGTTTCAAAAATAACCATCAAAGTTCGCCGAATGATTTATAACAGCACCTGTTTCAAAATGCCAACATGTTTCGGCCTTCATAGACCGTCATAGGATGAAGTAGTTGAGTATACGCATGAGTTTATGTAAGATTATTTTGTTGTTTTTATTAATCTTTGGTTTATCTTGATTATTATTTAGAATGTGTTGTAAGCATTATGATTTGTATCCAACAAATGTGCACCCTATCTAGATGACATTCTGTACACAACTACATATTTCTGGGCGTGGCGAAGTAATACGCTTCAATAATTGTATCTGCGATAAATAACATATCTAAATTGTAAAACATTATATTTGAAAATTCAGGTACGTCGTCACACTGAGCATTATAACTGAGAAAGAAAGTGATGTGCCCGTTTCCGTTTTCAGAAAAGGTGCTGTCGTAGTGAGGAAGATACGGTAATGTGCAAAGTTAATGTGCTGTGGTCGAGATCTTGAAGCTGTGTTGGTCAGTTGGTGGCGAAAGAATGCATTCACTGCTGATCATTTGGTGGCGAATGAGTGTAACCACTTGCAGATCATCTGATGGCAACTGAGGGCATACACTTGCCGATCAGTTGTTGGCGACTGAGTGCATTCACCTGCTGATCATTTGGTAGCGACTGAGTGAATTGACTTGCTGATCACTTGGTGGCGATTGAGTGCTTTCACCTGCTGATCGATTGGTGGCGACTGAGTGCGTTCACTTGCTTATCAGCTGGTGTCGACTGAGTGCATTCTCTTTCTGAACAATTGGTGGCGACTGAGTGAATTCATTTGCTGATCGGTTGATGACGACTGAGTGCAATCACTTGCTGATCAGATGGTGGCGACTGAGTGCATTCACTTGCCCTAATCATCACGGCTGTTCTTGTACTTGAAACAAGGTATTCAGGATTGGCAGTAGTGACCAGGTTTTGTGTACACGGTGATGAACCACTTAAGTTCCCTAATAAACCAGTCAAAATTTTGAGTGACTGAACGGCCGATCAGGTGCCCAGTGAGCGGTTTTACTGATTTGTATTCAGCTGTTTGTTATTATCACACTGTAAATTCATACGAAATGCACCGGTCAGCTGTCTGTAAATGTAATTTTGGCGAGGACCGGCTCAGAGTTTTTGTCGCAATCCCACCCGTTCCCTGCACGATTAACCTCATATCCTCACTTTTACGAAGGAAGTACTTTATTCCCGATTCCTTACTTTTCCCCCCCCAAAAAAAATTCACCCTAGACCGCACACTTCGCTTAGTAGGTTGAGCCGGTCCTGATCGTCACTATTATCACGTTATAATAATCATGATAATGATGACACAATCAGTAACCAAGAGCAGTAAAGTAATAATACAGGCGACGCTGTAGGATGTCATCAGAGCACTATCCGTCTCTCTTAGTTGCAGGGGGACTGTGATGCCGCCTCCTGTTTTACCTTCCATTTGTTTCGCAAGTTTTTTTGCAACGTTCACAGTATGACATAACACCCATAATTCGTCATAATTCTAATATTTTCGTATTGCCTGGAGTATTTAACTGACAGGTGATAACAGCAGTGCTTCTAAAGTTCATTTAAGAGACACAACCCCGGGGTATGTTATTAGAGGGGTTCAGAAGAGTGTGCGGAGAATATGAACGGAAGTTGCCCGATGATGGATGAGGGATAATGGTGATGTGATGGGTGAAACAAATGGAAAAGTTTGGGGTGGGGGTGGGGGTGGGGGT
>Ga0131853_10025121_pt1 | contig 10738 bp, 5 predicted proteins | sample TergutLab28metaG_FD_92764 | JGI IMG/M metagenome (GOLD analysis project Ga0131853, IMG submission 92764) | Labiotermes labralis P1 segment gut microbial communities from Petit-Saut dam, French Guiana - Lab288 P1 (version 2) (version 2) | ecosystem: Host-associated > Arthropoda: Insects >... | reverse complement strand
TAACAACATCATAAACAACAACAACAATAACAACAACAATAACAACATCATCAACAACAACAACAATAACAACAACAATAACATCATCAACAACAATAACAATAACAACAACAACAACAATAACAACAACAATAACAACATCATAAACAACAACAACAATAACAACAACAATAACAACATCATCAACAACAACAACAATAACAACAACAATAACAACATCATAAACAACAACAACAATAACAACAACAATAACAACATCATCAACAACAACAACAATAACAACAACAATAACAACATCATCAACAACAATAACAATAACAACAACAACAACAACAACTCAACACTCAACACTGGAGATGAGAGTCTAAACGTTCGTCAAGAATATAATATCAATATTAACGCATGGTTTTTTAATGTTTCGAATGTTTTAACGCTTATATACAGATTTATGTAATTAGCAACATTATATATAACAATATCCAAGTTTCTATAACAACACATCTCAAACACGTAGTGTAACATCCTTCATATGTACCGGTTAAAGTTTTAGAAATAAATATCCTGATTGTATAATAAGAACACAATGCACGTGCATTTTATACATAGTTATATCAAGAATGTAAGGGTTTGGGATCCCACAGTGCATTTTAAACATTGCTAAGTAAGGATCTGTATCTTAGAAGGGGGCCTGAAGGTGATTCTATAAGAATCGAAACATGTTGCTCTAATACAATAATAAACATAAAAAAAGGTTTGTTGTGTTTGACCGATACATGATTGTATATTTATATATAAAGTAACAGACCTTGCTCTATAAAACGTCAGTAAGTTTCTACCAAACTACACGTCGTCGCTTTTCATAGGACGGTGCTCTCCACCACCTTGAGAATTTAAACTTTAGATGTTAGAAATTCCTAACAAAATAAGACAGGCAAAAGAAATGAAGCTGCGCACCTTTTAAGTAGTCAGTTACTTCCATGCGGGACAGGGGCCTTATTCAGTAGTGTAAAGGTAAAGGTAAATTTCACCTTATAACAGACCACGAAAGCCCATAGGTGGAGTAAAGGTTTAGTTATACTCTTTCTTTAACCACGGTGCTAGATGGGTTGGGTGGTATCATTTTATAGGAGACTGGGTAGGCCCCAAGGCCGGTATGGACGGGTGCGTAAAATCTCGCCCCACCGGGATTTAAACCCCGGACCGCACACACCGTAGCGAATCACTATGCTGACTGCGCTATCCCAGCAGGTTTTAAGTAGTGTAATGCACTTTTGTGTCGCGTTGTGTAGTGTATTTTAGTGTCGTGTCGTGTCTAGGCTACGGGATGGATGATGTGGGACTCGATTTCTGACAGGGGCAAGAGATTTTCTTTTCTCCGAAAGGTCAATACCTGTTCTGGGCCGGTCCAGCTCCCTAATTAAACGGTTCTAGTATCTCTGTTTCCGGGGGTAAGTAGAGCAGCGTGGGAGAAAGGTAGACACTCACGTCCATAATGCGCCGAAGTTACCAAAAAGTGGAACTAGTACTATCCCCACATGCCGTCACGTTGCAAACAGCGTCAATTTACTTTTTTATATTTCAAAGACTTTCATGAGGAAAAGAAACTAAAAATAATTTTTATATGCTGTAAGCTAGTTGAAGAATAAGATCTGAGATATGATTCAGTTTCGTTACGGGAGTTGGTCCTAGACGTTTCAAGGGTCAAAAAAGAACTGCTAGACCTTTGAAGATTCCCTCGAAACGTCGGGATCTCAGCGTCATATTCTAGACTATACATGTCCTCATCCAGATCTTTGTGAGGACCTCAAATTGGTCATATTGTTATGACATCTGTAGTGGACAGACTCAGTCGCTTACCAAGTGAATTTCCATGTGTATACACACACGTGTGTTGGCATGAATTACATGACATTAAAAACTCGAAATAAATTTCAAATATATTGAATTTGTGAAATCTCACAAATTGTAAAAGTTATATTAATCTTTATGTAGCAATTTAATTACTGGTATTCTAATATTTCCTGTTTGTGGCTTCCTTATTTTGCGTATTCGTGTCACGTAAAGCTGTTTCAAAGCTGCTCAAACCATATTGCAACTGAGTACTGCGTTACCGAATTTATTTTGTGAGTAATCGTTCAAGAATTTTAAAAACAATAAAGGGTTGCTTGTGTTTTAAATTCTGGTACTTGCTGATGATGCTAGCTTGACCAGGTGTAACAATTTTTTTTAGAATTAATCCCGTTAAGGTACATCGTATTAAAAATTGCCGTCAAGTGGGCCGGAATAGCGTGGTCGGTATACTGACTCGGTCCGGGGATCGAATCCCGGTCGGGGAAAAATATTTCGCAACAGTTCATACCCGCCCTGAGGCCTACCCAGCCTCCTATACAGTGGGTACCGAGTCTTTCGAGGGGGTAAAGCGGCCGGGGCGTGGCGCTAACCACTCACCCCATCTAGCGCCAAGATTAAAGAAAGAGTAGAGCTATACCTCTGTTTCCCCTATGGGTTATCGTGGTCTATTACAGAATGAAATTTAATTTTATTGACGTCAAACACAATGTGACAAGAATACACACAATAAGAAAACCAAAAACGGGAAGTACAAATACTTATATTGTAATTGACACATGTAAATTAATACGACTAATACAATTTATGAGAACTCACACATTCAATACATGTGGAATTTATTTTGAGATTTAAATACAACTGTTAACCCTCGGAGATGTTCACTGCGACCACAACATGTAGCATGCATTTAATAATAATAATAATAATAATAATAATATATTTATTTGCTGCAGTTGGGTTGTTACCCGGTGGCAGTGGTTATTTTACATGTAAACAAAACATGAAATTGGTTACTACTAGATTTAAGTCGTTAAGGTTACATGAGAAGCATGTAGTAGCAACTTGGAATCTTGGGAACCATCTCAGCATTTGCTTATAGACACAAGAAAACCAAGAAAAACCTGTGTCGAGATGGCCGGTGGCAGGACCTTCCGAGTTCTGACTTCTAGCCAGCAGTCCGACATCTAAAGGAAAAAAAAAAGCGACCGATATAATTGGTTGTGGCTGAAGGCAACGTGTATGTCAATTTTTAATACCAGAACGGGATGAATTCTAAAAAAACTGCACTAGTGTATACATACAGAGAGGAAGAGATAGGTTAATAGATGCCACCATTTCCGTCATGAGGTCGCGTGATTTTTAAAGGGAAGACCATTTTGCTGGTGCATTAAGTATGCTATATTGCGAAGTCTGATATCAGGTTCTTGGACATGAGAACCCGCTTTCTATTTGAACAGCCTCAAATATGTCGTATAAATGGCGTTGCAATATTAACGATATCGAAGATCCTTGCATGTTATGTACCTGACTATTAGCTTAACTATAGAACAAACACACCTTCATTACCAGATCCAGAATTGTCTCATGTATAAATTACATTTTTAATGTCGTACGTGAAAAAAGGACAGGCAATAACACGAAGTCTGTTTCTTAAATTAAAAACGTATGTATGTTAGAAATTTGTAATACGACAGTTCTTTCGAGAAATTTATGTATGTGTACCAAGTGGCCATAGGCTGAATCATAACAAAAAAAGGGTCAATTTAACAAGAAACTAAACAAACACAACGCAGAAAATAAGAGAAAAAGCTAAGGAACCTTTAAAACAAGGTCTCTTCACAGAATAGCAGGACAGACAATATAGGTATAAAGTAACAATGAGGCGCTTTTATGCAACCATTGTTGCAGTGGAAAAGTAATATATATATATTACATATTCCGATTGTGTGTTTGTAGTCTTAGGTATCCAGCATGAAATGCGCATGCACCATATTTTCATCTGTGGCCAACCCAGCTTTAAAATATTTTTCCACATTATCTCATAAAGGGCACGATTTTCGAAAAAAAAAAAAGTTACTGTACACGAAACGTGTGTTTTGATTTTATCTACAAATTTTGTCTGAAGCATTTCTCATTTTAAGAAGAAATGAGCGAGATGTTATCAAAAATGTACATCGGTCTTCATGTAAAGTACACTTCATTCTTTTCCGATTTCATTAAATCTTTTTTTCGACATATTTTCGAAAAATCCTCAAAAATAAAATTTTATAAAAATTCTTCCAATGTGAGTCGAGTTGTTCTATGCGAACGGACGGACAGTCATGACGAAACTAATAGTCGCTTTTCGCAATTTTGCGAAAAGCGCCTACACAGGTAATGTTCTAACATGGCTAGGTTCATGTGATCATTGTGCCGCCTGTGTATGTGTTTGTTTGTCCCTCCAATTTTTAATTTTGAACCATCTGAACGATGAGGTCTTCGCTCTTCGGGGATGTTACACAGCTTTTATTAGTAGTTAGCTACAGACTTTTCGGGACAGTCTTTCGGTCCCATCTTCAAAGGTCAAGCAGTCCCTTGAAGACGGAACCAACGGGCTGTCCCGAGACATCGCTAATTAATTACCACACAAAGTTTCGTAACATCCCAGAAGAGCAAAATCACGCAACTTTCAAAGATTGTCACTAAAATTTGTATACATATTATTCCATGACAGCGCGCTCCAAAACGGCACTGTCTAATTATCTACCACCGAGGTGGTAGATAATTAGATATAGAATGAGCGAAAAGTGAAAATGGGTTTTAACAGTACTGCTTGCAGAAAAGCTAAACCTGCGCCTTTACCAGCGAACTGGGAAGACGCGAACTACTGAGAGCAAATTATGTGTACGTAAAAATTATATATAAGCTGTCATGATTGAAGCATATTATAACATTCACAGACAGTCAAATATTCACTTTTCTCCTGAGGCAAACTAGGCTTTATGAATTCTGCGCGTACGTCTTTTATCGTAAAATAGGACAAGTTGATGTAATAATAATCACCAGTTTATTTTATTTTGTACTATGACCAACAAACGCACAATTATTTCACAAATTATCACACTCCTACATGTTTCGACACTATAATGTCATCCTCAGGGAGCTTGTAATCAGTAATTTGCCAAGTTACGCAAGTATTTCAAATGCAGCTGTTGATAATACAGTTTACAATTAAGATGTGTATTATCAACAGCTGCATTTGAAATACTTGTGTAACTTGGCATGGTATTGATTACAAGCTCCCTGAGGCTGACACAATAGTGTCGAAACATGTAGGAGTGTGATAATTTGTGAAATAATTTTGTGTTTGTTGGTCATAGTACAAAATAATAAAAGATGCAAAGTACATATATTAAAATAATTTATCAACAGTGTTAATCAACCTTACTGAAATCCTCACTGTACCCGCAGCACTCTGTGAATCCTGTGTGCACCAAATGATTTTACTGTTTACAACACCGCTAGTTATGCAATAGTCTTGAACACTATTTTCATTTGTCTCTTGTCCACCCAAACATTTTGATCATATAGGTCTCGGCTAATATTATGAGAAGAAGAAAAGGCAGGAAATCGCTAATTACAAGGCACAGTATTGGGCATGGTCCTCAGCCAGTTCCATCCATCTCTTACCTTCGCACACTATTTCCCCAAGACCCTTATTACTGTCTACCTAACCTAACCTAACCTAACCTAACCTAACCTAACCTAACCTAACCTAACCTAACCTAACCTAACCTAACTTAACTTAACCGAAACTAACCTAACCTCTTGGTAGAAGAACCCAAAGTTTCAACACTGCTAAGAGTAAAGACCTCAAATGGATAATGTAATGAGCCAATTCCGTCCACTCCCTATCCTCAAAACCTAATTCCCTAAGATCCATCTTACTAATTAACTAACGCTCTGTTGTAGCAGAACCTGAAATTTCAACACCGCTAGTAACGATGCCGTCTATTGGACATGATCCTGAGCCAGAATCCTTCACCTCCTATTTTCACAACTTATTTTCCCCAAACTTCGTGCTAAGTACCTGACCCTCTGCTGGCAGAAATTATCAAAGATGGGCATTGGACACGATCCCCAGCCAGTTCCATCCACCTCCCATTATCACAACCTATTTTTCTAAGATCTCTGTTACCTATTAAATAGTTCTGCAAGCAGCAGAACCCAAATTTTAGTACCGCTAATACCAAAGCCCAACATTAGTCGCCATACTGAACCAGTCTTATCTACCTCCCATCCTCACTTCCTCTTTCCCTAAAATCCATAGTAGTAATTAACTAAATCTCTGGTAGTAGAAACGTAGATACAATATCGCCAATACCAAAATCTCCACGATAACGTATAATCCCACTGCTTCTATTTCTTTAAGATCCACCTTACTAATTAAGTAACTCGCTGGTAGCAGAAGACAAAATACAAGGCAAAAACTAATATCAAAGGCCGAATTTTTAACAAGTTGAAACTGCCTGTAAACAAAAATACCTGTCGGTCACGTGAATCGAAAAGTCGTATTTCGAAACCGAAGCCGAAACCCCACGCCCAGTCTCTACACTGACTGGACTACGCCGGCTCCATAATAAGTAAGAAGCGCTGAGAGAAAAAAAAAAAGCAGAATCAAGAGTAAACATACAAAAATATTAAAATTCTATGTATGATCTTTCTTGTACTTGTGTTGTCTGTCTGCTTTTCCAAAGTATTCACACGAATAGGAAGTTCTTCCCATTCCAACTATCGGTTTCTATTCTTCGCCGCAACCAACAACAGGAACCTAGTTTCTACACAACAGCATAGAGAGTTAAATATTTACATTTTATTAATATTAAATACGTTTAACAGAAGAGACAAAAGTACCACATTTTCTGCAGTCAATAAGAACAAGGTATTATACTTTTTTAAATTAATTTATCATAACTCTAAAATTCAATTCAATTCTTTATCCTTTTGAATTCAAAATAAACTAATATATGGTACGAAATATTTATTGGAAGTTTAGAGTCAATCAACCTGCCAAAATATTACCTGCCTTTATGAACCCAAACCAGTTCAATCCGGTATAATATTAAAAAGTGTACGTCAGCACAATCACTTTATTACTCAAGGTAATTATAAGGCTACATGTTTAGACTCTAGATTAATCATCCTCAGGCCTATTTTGTCAATTGTGTCACAAGATGCTATGCACACTTTGGGATCCCATCGTGTTTACATCCATGGAATACATAAAGTTAAATCGTTTGTCTCTAAGGGCGTGACGTTCAAATTGTATTTACAAGAGTGGGATACATGAAAATGGATCATTTGTCTCGTAAAATGTATAATGCAAATTGTGTCTAAAAATTTAAAATATGTAAAATTCTTAACGGGACTCATATTTGCAAATAGTGAACAGCAATACACCATTAAGAATTTTACATATTTTAACTTTTTAGACTCAATTTTTATAATATATTTTATGAGACAAATGATCAAATTTTATGTATCCCACTCTTGTAAACACAATTTGCACGTCACGCTCTTAGAGACAAAAGATTTAATTTTATGTATTCCATGGATGTAAACACGGTGGGATCCCAAAGTGTGCATAGCATCTTGTGACACAATTGGCAAAATAGGCCTGAGGATGACTAATCTATAGTCGAAACATGTAGCCTCATAATTATCTTGAGTAATAAAGTGATTGTGCTGACGTACACTGTTTAATATTATGTTACGTTACAAGCACATCGTGATGCTTCCATTCAAAAAAAAGTTCAATCCAGTACACACCATCATAGAACACCCTGTATATTTCTCCTATGTCAGTCTCGGTCTCCCAAAAGCAACTTATGGAGTTACGACTAAGTTTCTTTTCTATCAATTTCTCACCATTCGTACCTGAAATTCTCCTTCATTTGAATATCCTACTCGTAAGACACTTCATTAAGTATTTTTACCAGTTTCCTTTCGTTTTCCTTTAAGTCCAAATATTCTACACAGCACCCTTTTCCAAAATATCACGTCGGTGAAACACAAATTGCCATATATATTGTGGGGCATTTTTATTTGCCAAATACAATAACCTGGTGTTTTGTATGATTGTGAGACTTGGTCGTTCATATTGAGAGAGGAAGCTAGGCTGAGGGTGTTTTAGAAAAGGGTGGTGATGAGAATATTTGGGGCTAAGATGGACGAGGTAACATGGGAGTGGGGAAAACTACATAATGAGGAACTTAATGATCTGTACTCCTGATCTAGTATCGGGTGATAAAATCGAGAAGAATGAAATGGGCAGGTCATGTGACACGTATGGGGGAGAGGTGAGGCGTACACAGGGTTTTGGTGGGGAAACCTTAGGGAAAGAGACTAGTTAGAAGACCCAGGCGTAGACGGGAGGATAATATTAAGATGGATCTTCAGAAAGTGGGATTTGAGGTTGTGGACTGGATTGATCTGGCTCATGATAGGGACAGGTGGTTGTTACCAGTAAATGCGGCAATGTACATTCGGAGTCCATAAAATGCAGGGAATTTCTTGACTGGCTGAAAATCGGGTTGCTTCTCAAGAAGGACTCTGCTCCATGGAGTAAGTAAGTAAGTAAGAAAGTAAGTAAGTGAATAAGTAAATAAGTAAGTAAATACAATGTATTTTAATATTCAACAGAGTGAAGTATCACCTCTGAAGGGAATGAAGACATATAGGGACAACAGAACTTTAAATACAGTCAACCTTAATCTCTGAACTAGATGGAGGTGAGCGGTCTGCTTCACGCACTGACAGGAAACTGTCCTCTAGCCTTTTCATTTCAACATTCAGATAATTATAAGGACACAAAATATCCGGATAAAACTATTATCCAACATTTCCGGAAAGGAAATTAAAAAACCTTAACATATATCTGTAAGGTCTGATTCAAAATTCTGTGCAAATATTTTCTCCAAAGGATCAATATCGGCTCTGGGCCCCGACCAGACTCCTATTCAATGGGTGTGGGGGGGTGGGGTGGGGCGCAATTTGTCCATAGGTGAATCGGCGTGAATCTCACCACTCACATCTAAATCCGAGTCTAATAATGCATGGATCTACACCTTTATTCCACCACACGCCTCGATGATGTGGTGCTCAGTTGAGCGCCAAGTTTTAGGGCGTACTGGCACTTTACTGTGCTAGAAAGTGACTGCACAAGGTGCTTTTGAGAGGGCAAACATAACTCTTGTATCTTATACAGACGTCAATTACAGGCTGATGGTTGGAAACTTAAGGATACGTGTGTATCTGCAATGCCAAGGGATAAGTCAAACTAAACGTTTCAACAGTAATTTCAACGCAATGCCTGGTGCAGAGCAGCCGGCCGGAACAGTTCGAAGACGGGCCGTCCGCTGTCTCTCTCAAGCAACACGTCAAAGAGATCAAGAGGTAGTGTGCGAACTTCTGAGGAACGGCGGGAAATATCAAAGACTCTTACCGCTGGTACAGTACACCCACACCATGCAACAGTGGCCTAAGGATTATTCATGATTTCGACAAGAACACTGCAATATAAGTCAGACATACTTGGAAATGCGTCTCCCTTCGGTGCATCTTGTCTTTTAACGTGCACCTAATTCCAGTGAACAAGATATTGCGCCCAGACTTCCCGTGCGTGCGCGCGTGTATACACAAACACACACACACACACATATATATATATATATGTATATATATATATATAAAGTTCACTCCAGAACAGGCAACGAAGGCCCATAAGGGAGTAGAGGTATAGCTCTACTCTTTCTTTAACCTCGGCGTTAGATGAGGTGGGTAGTCAACGCCACTCCCCGGCCGCTTTATCACCAGGAAAGACCCGGTGCCCATTGTATAGAAGGCTGGGTAGGCCCTAGGGACGGTCTGGACGGGTGCGGAAAATCTCGTCCCCACCGGGATTCGATCCGCGAACCGTCCATCACGTAGCGAGTCGCCATACCTGCTGAGCTACCCGGCCCACGTATATATATCATAAATACAAAGTTTACAGAGAACTTTGTGGATAAGTACGTAGCTATGCCGTCTCATGTATTGGAGTCTACTGGCTCTGATTTCGATCTGCAGACCGGCAATACTTATGCAGCCTTCTCGCGAATTTATTTAAACACTCCAGGCAAATTTTGGGCTACTGCTACTTCCACCCACAGCCTTCCAATTCACTGTCCACTTATTAACCAACCAGACACAGCAGTTACACAAAACGTCAATAAGCAGAAATTCATTGCGATGTTTCAGGCTCCCGCTGCTCAACAGTTGAAGCCTTCACTCTTCTGTGATGTTACTTACTTACTTACTTACTCCATGGTGCAGAGTCCTTCTTAAGAAGCTAACTGGTTTGCAGCTAGTCAAGAAATTCCCCGCATTTCACGGAACCCGAAGGTTCATTATCGCACTCACAAGCGTCCGCCACCTGTCTCTATCCGTGGTCCGCCCAATCCAGTCCATATACCCACACCCCACCTCCTGGCGATCCATCCTAATATTATCCACCCATCTACGCCTAGGTCTCCCCATTGGTCGCTTTCCCTCCGGTTTCCCCACCAAGACCCTATACACACGCTCTCCTCACCCATACGCGCCACATGCTCAGCCCATCACATTCTTCTCAATTTTATCACCCGCACAATTTTGGGTGAGGAGTACAAATCATTTAGCTCCTCGTTAGGCAATTTCTTCCATTCCCCCTATTACATCATCCCTCCTAGTTCCAAATATTCTCCTCAACACCATGTTCTCAAACACCCTCAGCTTCCTTTCCTCCCGCAATGTCAGCGACCAAGCTTCACATCCATACAAAACAACAGGCAAAATTATAGTTCTATATATCTTGATCTTTAAATTTTTG
>Ga0131853_10025120_pt1 | contig 10738 bp, 4 predicted proteins | sample TergutLab28metaG_FD_92764 | JGI IMG/M metagenome (GOLD analysis project Ga0131853, IMG submission 92764) | Labiotermes labralis P1 segment gut microbial communities from Petit-Saut dam, French Guiana - Lab288 P1 (version 2) (version 2) | ecosystem: Host-associated > Arthropoda: Insects >... | reverse complement strand
TTTTTTTCAATTTTTTTTTTTCCTAATTGGAGCTTAATAAATAGACACAGTTTGCCATTGCCCCTGGGGTGAAAACTGACATTTTTTTTTTGGGGGGGGGGGGGTGTTATATATATTACAGTTATAAAATGTCTCACAACTCGATTATCTCTGTGGCTCTGTGGTTACCCTAGATGTCCCGCGGTCCCCTACATATAATTGTAAGAATTGGAATAACAATCTTTTACAATTAGCAAACCAATTTTCGTTAAACGTCCCCAAATACGCTAGTTATTTGTGATTTAATCCAAAGTTCAAATTCAGTCTTATAGCCCTACAAAGCCCAATTTCATGACCAGCTTATCCCCACGGATAATTCGAGATCTCGCCCAGCATATGATCTAATTTCTTGCCTTTTTAAAAGCTAGGGCGTAGCCTTGTAGCAGTCATAAGAAGAGGAAACGAGGCCTTCTTGCCTTGTTCTTTCTTTTCCCTTTAGCTGTAAGCATTCTGCTGCCTTCAAAAATAGTGTTGAGACATTTTGTGTGGATTGCCCTACAAAAATCTCGTAAAACTAACAATTCAACTTCGCAAAAATGACTGTCTCTCACTTTATGTCATGATTATTTTCGAATCAAAATTTTGTGTCTCTGGATTTCTGCCCTTTTCTAGCATAGCCTTTTCAAGTTGGACTGTCACACTGATAATACAGACAGATAAAATGTTAGGGACAAACATTAGAATTTGTACGTTTTACCAAGTACCATGAAAGGTAAAGCAGTCCCATTACAGGCCTTGACAGGCCCAGAGGGTGCTTAGGAAGTTAAGGTTCCCAGATTTCGTGACAAGGGCACAGGATGGTGGTAGGTTGTCAGCCTTACGCACCGGCCGCCTTTACCCCAGGAAATATTCCTGGTACTCATTTCTGTTAGAGACTGAGTCGACCGCGGGTCATAGTGCGATCGGAAGGATTTTACGTCAATGAAAAATCCACTGACACCAGCTGGGATCGAACCAGCGACCTTCCTATTTGTAGCACAGCGCCTTAACCACTGTGCTACCGCGGTTTACCAAGTACTATTACTGCGTTAAAAATGAAAGAGAATGAGGTGGACGGTGCATGTAGCGTGCATGGGAGTAACGGGAAAGGCATATCCACTTATGTCCAGTAATTTAGATCAGTATTTTAGAAGACCTAAAGTTATAAGGGAGGCTAATGTTAAAATGGATCTTAAGAGAGCAGCTCTTGAAGATACGCACTAGGTTCAGCTATCTGAAGGTTGTTGCGTGATTTCATCTTTCATAAAATGTGGTCAATTTGTTGATTAATTGAGCAACGATTAGCTTTTCCAGAAGGACTCCCCCCTGTGTACCTTGCAATGTAATAGCCCAAATACCTTTCTTTATTATTCAATCTTTCCAAACTTAAGTATTGCACTGTGGCATTATTATAATGTCTGTGTCAAACGCAGGGATTGTTTAGTAGCCTGGGATCGGATTTTGTCCAGTACTAACACAGAGACTCTAAGTGGTAGCTCCGGTTATTTTTCTTACCATCACAGCACAGCAAGAGAAATACTTGTCACGTTTTAGGAAACCTTACATGAAATGCTGAATCACATGTTAGCAATCCCCATTCAAAGTGCTCATTCACCTGTTAGCAATCTATCTACAAACTCTGAAGCATGTTAGCAATCCCTACACAAAGTGCTCAATCACGTGTTAGCAATCAACTTACAAAATTCTGGAGAATGTTAGCAATCCCTAGACAAAGTGCTCAATCACGTATTAGCACTCCCTGTACAAAACGCAAAAGCATGTTAATGATCTCTATTCAAAGTGCTAAATCATGTGTTAGTAGCCCATTTACAAAATGCTGAAGCATGTTAGCAATGCCTACACAAAGTGTTCAATCACGTGTGAACAATCGTTGTAAAAAATTCTGCAGCGTATTAGCAATCCCTAGAGAACATGCTCAATCACGTTGGAAATGTTTACCAGAGTCTATCTATTCGAGGGGTAGAGAGATGTTTGTATGTTATTTATGTAAACTTTAATGAACACGTATTTTCAGGTTATTCGTTTTAAATTGTGAATTGCTTCATTGATTTGCATAAAGAAACACCACAAAAGTTAGGCGTGTAAGATAGAAAAGTTCCTACTTTTTATCCCATTCACTTTAGGCCTACTGATAGGGTCATTTCATAAAATGATCATTTTAAGTAGACAATGATGGTTACTTTTTACATCAAGTGACAAGACTTTGTATTTATTTCTTAAATTATCGTCGGTAACAGAAAATGCACCAACGTGAATTTAGCTCTGACGTGACAGCTGCCAGATAGTACTTTGTTCAGGTGACTCTTGATTGTAGAAAGCTGTGACGTCAAAGTTCTTAACTATTTATGGTCACTTGATGTCTAAACGGTGACCCACATTCGAGGTAGCCTAATGGTATTAACTTGAGGTGCATAAATACGATAGATGCCATGTGCTGTATGAAGCATGAAATAAGAGAAGACGTGCGTAACCGTTCCACGTAGCCAGGTTACGATGGAGCTGCTTGAGAATGTGTGACTCGCCTAACGACAAGTCTGGTTGGTGAAACAAATGCAGGGAAGAAGTGCAAACTGTCCCGTTATTTTCACGGTCGGACAGAGTAAAAGAAACATTGAACAGTGTTTTATGACGCTGTCACTAATTGGAAACATAGGCACAGATACGCAGTGGCGCATTTGGTTGAGGCACTGCACTACAAGCTGGAAGATCGTGGGTTCGATTCCCCGTGGTGTCATTGGAATTTTTCATGTAAATAATCCTGCCGGCCGCACTATGGCCTTGGGGTCGACTCAACCTCTGACAGAAGTGAGTACCAGGACAATTTCTTGTACAGGGATTGCTGTACCTCTACCTTTACCGTCGAATGGGAGGACGAATGATTAGTGGTAAAGGATTTGGAAGGAAGTGTGTGTGACGTATCGGACATACAATCCAGTCAAATTCCCAGAGGGACTGAGGAAGGTGCGAAAACCTACATTCGAAATGGCCACATCATGAATGCAGTTAGAGGCCATACGTTCGGCAGCAAGGATTCGTAGAGCGTACTTAACAAGTATCAGACGACTTTTGTTCGAGAAATATACGGTTTTGTTGTGGAATGAAGCCGGAACTGTCCTTTGGTGTTTATTTTTAAGGATCTTACTTGGAACTCAGAGCGAACGAAAATACGCTGTGACCGTTTGTTCCCGCCTGTCGAGCTTGCCGTTCAGAATCATGCAGTCACGTTACTCGACGCCAAATTATATCTGCAGATTAGCCAGCATCTTTACATAATTTTAGCAGTTTCTGTTATCGTTTACCTCTACCTGTTTGATGTCTCCCCCCATTATTAACACTCAAAGACAAATCCAAGTCTCTCTACCACTGACCGACTCTCCGTCTTGGCGTCAAGCCCCGTGGGTTCCGTTACCTATTGTTATTCGATAACGAGTCTGAACATTGAAGCCATATTGACCGTGGGCCCAAGAATGGTCTAAGTTTTGACAATAAAAACAAGGTGAAAGTACGTTTCTGTCCAATGTTCCCCGATATCGAAATATTGTAGCTTTGTTTGAAGGTTCCAGGCTCTGTCCACTTATTCTTCTGATAATATTAGTATTAAGATGAAGGTGAGTATGAAGCTTTGGTGGGGTAATATTGACAGGGAAAACTTGAAAAGGAAATCTGTCCCAGTACGATTTCCGCCACCAAAAGTCTCACATGCATTGGCCCAGAGTCAAACCTAGACTAACTGCCTTACAGATGGTACGGAAGCTTCTGACACTAATGGCCCTTTCCTACGAGCGTGTCTGTTGAAATCTCAGCGCATTTGTGTGGCGAACCCACGTTTTCTCGTTTAGCTGCAATTTTGAGGTGGAGTTTTAAAATGAAGTTGCACTTCTTTTGTTACTGCTAAAGAAATTAAAGAAGAAGAAAAGGAACCATAAATTCTGAATAGATATCTTCCTAAACTGGAGGCAGGAACGTGATATGTTTTATAGCGTAGTTAATAATACCTTGTCTGTTCACCTAATCAGGGTTCGATGCAGGCGTAGAGGCCTCAACAGCTGGAAGGGATTCACTGTCTGTAATAAAGAGTTCAGTGTCAAAGTCGCTAGCTGGGACGCTAGAGGTGACGGGAACAGAGATCGAGAGATTCTGTAACCCTTCAGTTTCCGAGACAATGTTACATGTCAAGAGTCGCGTTGTAAATAATGGTTCGCTAAGTCGCTCTGATCTTAAGCCGCTGCAAACACGCTCATTTAAAGGGCATTAGGTAAAAATACTTTTCCATCCTATGCCCCCCTGTTTCCAAAAATCATTGGCTTTTTTTTTCGCCCTTTCTCCTTTGGTAGGAGCAACATGTAATTTAAGGTGAGTAGTTAGGACTGGTGCACTTCCTGATACCTAAAATGAAAGCGATATATGTAGACAATGTTGTATAGGGAAATAATCGCTGTTTTTGTGAGGTGTTACGAAACAAATACGCTGTTTAGTCAAAATGCATACCGTGCATGAATTTGAATTTGGAACCTGGTGGTAAATAAAGCAATAAATGTACAAGAAAGAGTTACATTATGTTGACTTACGCTAATACTTTAATTCTGAATTACGGTGCTCGAGCCTAGGTGTTTAAAAATGCTTAAATAATATTCCGAAATTCACAAATTTTTAACATACGAATCTAAAATCTACGTAAATTAATAACATTTATTATCTAGTGGCTTGTTTGTACAGGTAATGGTGTGGTGGTTGCTGCTGCTGCCGCTGAGTGTCGCTACACTGTGTCGTCCAGGACACCAATTTTGGAACGAAACATTAGACAAATGTGTAAATTGTAGTACGTGTCCAGAAATTGTCTTGCGACCATGCCAAGTACATCTAGACACCCAGTGCGGACCGATATCAGCCCTTGACATTGATTGGTCGTTTTTGGGTAGGCCACGTCCTACAAAACCTACGAACAATTTACATCATCAGCATTTATCAAAGACGTATACCGGTACTAAACATCCCCATCGTGAGGAGGAATCCACAGAGAACTTTGACAGTCTTCCAAAATACAACAACAAAAATTCACACCCGACATTTTTTTCATCTCATCGTAAGAAATTATCTTCGGAAAAATCATTTTCAGAAAATATAGACGAAACGCCTAAAAAGCATAATAAGCATCACCATTATAACAAAACACTCATGTCAAAAACACATTCTTCACACCCCAGAAACCTCCAGTCTCATAACCGAAATAAAACTAGAAACCATCGTTACCACAACCAGAAGTTTAAGTGGACTTCCTCAGACACAATTCGATCATTTGACTCTCCAGGATCGTCAGATTCATCTGAACTACATGTTGAGGATGGACGACGTTGGTCATTCTCGGAGACTTCAATTCAGCGTCATACATCCTCTGTCACGAAGTCGAACGGCACAAAGAAACACTTTCATCGTCACACAGACGTCTCTCATCCGCATAAGAAGAAAACGAAAGTGTCAAAATCACAAAAACATCATGGGAATAAACAGAAACATCCAGACTTACAGAAGGACGTTGATGAAATGTTAGTGCAGCGTCCAGAATCTGCTTCTCAGTTGAAGGAAGCCGAAACAGTGTTCAGTTCATCGTTTGATAGTGACGCGAAGAACGATTTACCGGGAATGGATGAGCAGATATTGTTTCCTAAACATTCGCATAAAATCGGTTCTGCACCGTCTATGTCGTCCGCTCCATTTTCTGCTGCTGAAAAATTCATCTGGGACTGGCAAGCCGTTGCTCTAGCCCTCGCTGTGTTCGCTTGTCTGTTATTCTTTGTGGTGGCCTGTGTGTATTCTGTTCATCATGCACGCGAGTGGAGGAGACTGAAAGATCATTTTGAAGATTTCGAAGCAGGTTAGTCAATAATAATAATCTTCTTCTTAGTACGGCTCTACAACTCTTAGTGCAGAGTTTTGGCCTTCTCAAACACTTCCTTCCATCCTCTCCTATCCTGGACAAGGGTCTTCCAGTTTGGCACTTTTAACCTCTGTATATTTTGTTAACATCATCCTCCCAGCGTATTGTCAATAATAATAGTAATAGTAATGGTAATAATAATAACAATACAACTGCATAAATCTGTAATTCTTGGCACATGTTCAATTGTAAGAAACTTTTTAAAGTACAAATAAGACACCGAGTCTAATCCTGTTGATTGCTACATCCCAGGATAGGTGAATATTTCCCAGCCAAAGCTGAGAAGTGAGAAATTCGGTAATAATAATAATAATATAATTTTATGAGATGACATTCATACATTTGCTTTTGGCCCTAACAATTGAGTTTATTTCAAAGAAGTAAATGGGGGTGTTTACCCAAACTTCAAACACATGTTCATATTTTATTATCTCAGCCTCACACACCTCTTAAATTTGGGCTTCCTAAAGGAATTAAACAATTTTCTTTCTCCGACGTAAAATAATTTTTTATAGAAGTCGCTGACTCTTCTGTTCTAGGCGACCGTAACTCTTTTTATTTATAATATGTAAGACATATTATGACAGTAATGACAGCTACGTTATCAATAAATTATTGGAAGAAAATAGTTACTATTATTGACAGCTGAATTTTTGTTACAGGCATTAGGCACATGACTGTCATATGGTGACCGGACATAATGTTCATTCCCAATTGCACGGCTTCTTTTATCAGTTTTTTCTTCACTCGTAGAGTGAGCAAACCAGTCTTTAAAGACTGGTTTGCTCTAAAAGTCACCCGTCGAATTGCTGCCATGCAGTTGGAATATGCTTATTATATGTTCGCTGCTCATTTCTCTTTTCAGCCTAAGATAGTACCTCACAGAAAACAGTCTATTCTCTTTATTCTCTCACCTCTTTCATTTTCCTTCTTCCGTGAGGCCGATCTTTACTTCTTCTAGCTGAAAGGACCACAGTGGTATTCCATAATTAAATAAATTATGTAGTATTAAGCTGGGTAGAATTTATACTTCAGTCGCTGGCCGCTTCTTTTTTCCTTGTACAAAATCATTACTCTTCCTTTCCTTGCGTTAATTAATGTCGTTCGTCTACATGATGCTTCATAGAGCAGCAGGACCATATAAAGAATATGTTGTAACCACTCGGGAAAGGTGCGGATGGTACCAAAACGTCAGAATTTGTGGTACAATAGGGAAAATGTTTATAAGAATGAGGAAAATTAGTCCCTAATTCGAGATTTTGAAGAGCTTACTTCACAGATAAATACGCGTTTTAGTAGAGACACATTAGAGCAAACAAGGTCGACGAAAACGCAGTGGTGGGAACGAAATTCATGTCTATCCATCCATGCGTCTTATACTCAAGAACTTACAAATGTAGATTATATTTTGAGCTTTAAGATCTTGATCATTTTTACTGCCACTTCAAAGTTTACATTCTGTACTACCTGATGTCAATAAGAACATACCAGGGAGCAGAGAGATCGGAAACCGGACAATTTCTAAGCTACGTGCGCTGATTTCGTGGAATTTTCTGAGTCCTCTATTGATTTAAGTTAATCAGATTAGGAATGTAAATCAATAACTGCGAATGGATGATTTAAAAAGGTATATGCTTCAAGTTCTTTTATGAATAAATAATGCGCGTAGTGCCACAGGGACTTTTCTGTCATCATTAGTTATCAGAGGTGTGAATATAGCATTTAAAGTAAGGTGGGACCTTACTGGCTTGCCTTTGAAAAAAGGACTCCGTCCATGGGCTTAAATAGGTAAGACTACAGCGTATACTGTCAAGTTCGTAGTAACTGCTGCCGGGTTTATGTAGATATAACATACAGTTTGATTACGACGTAACTGACATGGTTATTCGCGACGCTCATCCCATCAGATTAATAAATAACTTAACGCAAATATCTGTAATGGCACTCTCATGCCACTCTTATGTTCGTGCTGTCTTAAGTCGGTTTTATTGATACATATGACTATAATTTTGGATAGAAACCGAATGATTTGAAATCTTTGATGACGAATTTGGATCTGATTTCAGAAAAGTGTTTAAGACATCCAAGATGATGAACAAGGTACGCAATAATAGACATATTTACTGCAGCACACCACTTTCAAAAATATTTAAACTTCGCTTCAATTAAATGGTTTATTGATTTCGGAAATGGTGTTTACCTCGCAGTAGATGCAGTGACTCATTCTAGAACACCTCGTTTGTGAAAACGAATCGCATATGATAGCGATTAATGTTTATCACGTCATATTACTACTCTGGTTAACTCCAGGTCTGGAATTGCGCATTAAACTGTTGTCCTTCTGTCTCTACCAGTCACTCGTGATGGAATGATATGTGGTTTCGCTTCTTGTCAGTTTAGTTACCCCTGTTGTGTACTTTAGACATTATATTGTGTACTAAAAGTTCTATGGTGGTTTATGTTTGTTGGTCATCTTGACACATATTGCACACACGTGTTTGATCACGTAAGTAACGCTGACATCTTCTTAACAGAACTGAAATACTGGAATACAACGTCCTCTTCAGACTGCAGCATGCTTCATAGCCACTTGTAGTTCAGATAATAAACATAAGTTTCAAGCACTAATCGTAACTGACGATTTAGGCGTGATTGTATATCAGATCCTACTGATTTCCTGAAATATAGGTAGAAAGGGCGGGGTGTTGTGAACGCGGTATTGAAATTTCGGGCTCCACAAAATGTAGGGGATTTCTCGACTAGCTGAGAAATTTTTACTTCTCAAGAAGGACTCTGCTCCATGGAGTTTCATAGAAAATGGGACGGTGAATTAGAAGTTGACTGACTTAGAAGTCGAATTTTGGTTTTGTTGAATATCATAGGAAGAGGGAAATTAAAGAGTGGTTCACTTACTAATTTATGCAGGAGCTGATTTTTGGTTCTGGGAAGCTAGGCATTTAATTTTATTATTTATTTTCTTAATTAAAGTTGCTTACTTGAAATACACACAAAAAAAAAAGCAATGAAATTCACGTCCGATACTCACAGTTTCTATCAGTTTCATAAAACTATAGCGTGAGACCTTATTATTTGTCTATGAGATTCGCGGAATTTACTTCGGCTGAACTGACAAAAGTGCTGACCTTGAAATTACACATTCCATGAATTTTATTTAAACTGTCAATTCATAAAACCAAATAAAAGCACTTATTTTTTTCTGGAAATGGTATTTGAGGCCTAGTGTTAAGATTTTTAGATATTTTTATTCAATAAACCGTCATGCAGAACACATTCAGTATTTTAAAGCGAATAGTTTCGGCCTACGTCTGGTCCATCATCAGACCTATGCATTATTTAGAACATATGAAAAACCATACAATCCTTCATAAATTTCAGAAAAAATCTCGTATCCTTGACATAAAGATTATAAACATTGTTAAAAAAAACTGTGTTAAATAGTGCAAAAATTAGCTGAATAAAAAACCGTGAATTAAAAAACAAAATATTAATAAGGAAAGAATGTGGGCAGCGTATGCGCTGGTTGAGGTAAAGTGAACACCACAGCCTCCATTTTATTGCGCTGAAACCCAAAATACGTGTTCAGACGACCCAGTACTCTAGGGCAGTATTTCTTAAGCTATGTGAGACCGCGGCCCGGTAAATTCTTTTTTCATAAGACGAGGGCCCGGTCCCAACAAATTTACTCGTAAAAATACGTTTACATTTTTTTAAGTTCATGCATTAAAGTAACATAAGTATTAATAATTAATTATGGCATAATCATAAAGAGTATTAGTACACTTATATATACGGTGTGGTATGCTGACAAATATAAAATTACATTTAAATTAGTTATCAATCACTGGACTAATGAAATCTTGTAGTATACTGTAGTTTCCTCAGGCCAACATCTGGGTCTGAGTTTTTCGACACATTCACGAATATTTTTCTCCTCATCAGAATATTTCCACTATAAAACATTTATTCATGAAAATTGCTTAGAAAACTAAAATGACAAATTCCAGGAGAACCTCTCGCGGCCCGGTATAATTGATGCCAGAGCCCGGTACGGGTCCGCGGCTCGGCGGTTGAGAAACACTGCTGTAGGGAACCCTGTGTGTTCCAGTGCTGTAAAGCATTGTGTATTCCTGCAGTAAAACTTTTTCCTTTCTTTACTATATACAGCAGCAATTAGCTGGAGTTTCTTTTACGGAGGTTCTAACACACACTGTGAGGCAATGTTTTTCCACATTTACAGCCTAAGATGTTTTTAGTGGGTGTGCACCGTCGTGTCTTATTGCCTGCTGCTGAATGTGTTGTAAATGAAGGTTACTTCCTTACTTACCTACTTACTTACTTACTCCGTAGAACAGAGTCCTTCGTGAGAAGCCAGCTGGTTCTCAGCTAGTCAAGAAATTCCCCGCATTTCATGGAACACGAAGGTTCATTACCGCATTAACAACTGACCGCCACTTGTTCCTATCCTGAGCCAGCTCGGTCCGATCCATGCCCCCACATCGCACTTCCTGAAGATCCATCTTAACAGTATCCTCTTATTTACGCCTGGGTCTTCCAAGTGGTCTCTTTCCCACAGGTTTCCCCACCAAAACCCTGTATATACCTCTACTCTCCCCAATACGTGCTACTTGCCCCCCCCCCCCCCCCCCCCCCCCTCTTTTTTTTTTTCTCCCCCACACACTTGGGGTGTCCACCCAAATCCCCTACGCACCACAATATTTTCTCCCCCTCCCCCCCCCTCCCCCC
>Ga0131853_10025119_pt1 | contig 10738 bp, 3 predicted proteins | sample TergutLab28metaG_FD_92764 | JGI IMG/M metagenome (GOLD analysis project Ga0131853, IMG submission 92764) | Labiotermes labralis P1 segment gut microbial communities from Petit-Saut dam, French Guiana - Lab288 P1 (version 2) (version 2) | ecosystem: Host-associated > Arthropoda: Insects >... | reverse complement strand
TGAAGTGAGTAAGTATTATTCTTTAATTTTAGTTCCCTTCCCCACCTTACTTTGTATTCCGACCTATATTAGGTTCACTTAGTGAAACTGAACAGATAAATTATGGAGTGTTTAACCTGATTTCTTGACTAGCTGCGTAGCTTCTCAAGAAGGACTCTGCACCGTGGAGTAAGTAAGTATGTAATTCCACGGCGTCTGAATTTTATATGCCGATGTTTCGGAACACACTGTCTGTTCCATCTTCATAGACAGGTAGTTATGAAGTATGACTGGATCTGAGAAACGTTGTATTATTTATACCCTCCTTCCTATTGGCTCAGGCTACTTTCGAGCCAAACCTATTCCCGTATAAATACTCCGACGTTTCTCAAATCCAGTCATACTTCATAACTACCTGCCTATGAAGATGGAACAGAGTTTTTTGTTTTTTTTCGTTGTTACACCGTGCATGTTGTCGAGTTACTCAATTATTATACCAACTACTGCACATATATAAAATTTATAAAATTTACATATTAAAACATTGACGATACTTACTTGGTGTAATTTGTATTACAGGCATGCTGCCACAATACCCAACCGGTACAGCGAAATTAATGTGACTTTTTATAGCGTGACTTTAGCAAGGACGATATGGCTCCTTGATGATGGTCCTAGGACCGAAACATGTCGCAGCGTTTTTAATGTTTTAATGTGTAAATTTTATATATGTGCAGTAGTTGGTATAATAATTGAGTAAATGGAACAGAGTGTTCCGAAACGTCGGCATATAAAATTCAGACGCCGGGGAATTACCCAGAAAAAAAAGCATACAGCACTCAGAACACGGCGTTAGTTTGAAATCATGTGCTGTTTAATCTTCCTCGCCAGTGGGTCTGACAAACGTCTGTTTCATGTTATCTTGTAAGCAAGATTGTGTACCGTGACAGTCTTGTAACACTGGTGAAGGCCTTTCTGTATCATTACTCGTTGATTAGCTGAGATCATTTTAGTGATACTGATCAGAGTAGTCGATTTATTGCGATTGCCCCATAACATTTTTCCTGTATGAGAGTCTTCTGAATGGGGCGGTACGATATTTCGCTTAACCGCTACCCTGCTAACGTGGAGAATATGGTGAGCTCCTAATAATGCCAGCAAATGGCCGATGGGATTTAATTCGGCGTTTAAAGGGTTCATACTCACTCGTTTTCTGTGAAATACAACCGCCATCTTTATTGATCACCTCGTTGTATGCCATTTATATGCTTTAAAATCCCCGATAGTTAATCCAAAACACAGGTTCCAAACATGTCGCTTCTGATGAACTAATCAGTAAAGACACATTGCGGTTATATTGTGCGGCAAAAGGGGCTTCATTTGGTGAACAGTCCAGCGTCATGTTATGGGCCAAATTTGGGGTGAATAAAGAATTAGTTGAAAGTTGTGACGTAAAAAGTGAGACAAAGTTTGCTATTCTGATGTACAGTGTTTCAGACTGACATCAGACAATCACAGGGTTTTATCTCAATATTTAACCAACTTGATGCACAAAATTTGTTTCACAATCACATGTGCTCGAAACATGTAGAGGCCATGAAATAAAACTTATTGTGAAACAAATTTTGTGCATCAAGTTGGTTAAATACTGAGATAAACACGTATACTGAGATGCACGGTCAGCGAAACGTCAAAATCACAGCGTAGTACGACGTTCGCCGGTTTTTATTTTTTCGGCCTAGTAATTGGAAGGTTCTTTAAAAGTCGGACCGGAGCGTATTGCGCAAGAGTGTATCCCACACGCTCTTCTACTTTATTTTATCTGTATAGGAAGGACGAATGAACTTTTCTGTGAAAAGACGTGTTGACGAGCAATAACAAAGATAAAAACCGCCCTTGACCTCACACAAGAGTCGTTTACTCGAATCGCCAGTCACTCATTCCAGTTTGTATACATTAAGCTTGTGAGTTGAGTCATCGTACGTCGTGCAGGTATATCTGGTTTGATATGTAATGAATACGGTTGTTCCGGTCGTAACGTTTTTGCGTATTAGGGCAGTGCCGTCGTTATGCGACAACCAACTGCGTTTTAGTAACTTAACATGGATGCCAGCCATCATGGTATTGTTAGAATAGTTTGAACAAAGTTTTACGAGGGTGTTCTGGAAAATAATACCTCGCAATTGTTTACAGAAATTGTGATGCATATTTAGATAAAAAGTGGGCCGGGTAGCTCAGTCGATATAGTGATTGACTACGGGCTGGACTGTCCGGGATCGAATCCTGGTGGGGACGAGATTTTCCCCCCCGTCCAGACCGGCCCTGGGGCCCACCCAGCCTCCTGTAAAATGGGTACCGGGTCTTTCCCGGAGGTAAAGTGCGGCCGGGGCGTGCTGCTGACCACTCACCCACCCCCTTCTAGTGCTGCGGTCATGGAAGATTAGAGCTATACCTCTACCCACCCTCTGGGCCACACCAGGCCTCTAACGGGAACACTTTACCTTTACCTTTGTATTTAGATGTAAAACAAAACAGGTAACTTGCTTGAGCCAGTTAGTTATTTCTCCGTGTAATCGCCTTGCTATTTGCACACTTTGGCCAACAGTCAGTTTGTAAGACCCTGTGTTACAATTGTGCATTTTGATGACCGAACCACAACTTAACCACAGTTCATCGTCTTGGCGTTGATACCCTCTAAGACCTTCTTTCGGATAAGGAAAGAGATTAAAATCCGACGGCGCCAATTTGGGGCTATGTGGTGGGTGGGCCATCCAGGACGGTGAAACCAAAGCGTCGAATCTCTGCAGTTGTCGCACTTGTGCGGAGCGTTGTCAAGTCATGTTGGAGGGTCTGCTGCGTGTGAGGACGAACATTTCAAAGTCGTGCTTCCAGTTTTTCTAGTGTTTGACATTACCGCTCATAGTGAATGGTTGTGCCAGTAGGCATGAATTCTGAATCAATCACGCCTTCACCGTCTCAGACAACAGCTGAACGTCGAACAGAACCGATGTCTACGCATTCCGACAACTACTTCCATTTTCAAATGATTGTCGACCGGAGGCAAGTTTTCAACAGGCTTGACACCCACAAAGCTCAGCGCAGTTTTGTCCGTACTGACGTACTAACGTTACACTCTTCCATGTTTGCTAGCACAGTGCAGAGCGCTCTAGTGGCAGAATTTTAAAAGTGCGGCCGTGCGATGTGCGAACGTCTAATACACAGAACGCAGTTGAGTTGGTAATCATTATTTTTCGGCACGTTCGCGTAAAATTCCATCATTTTGCGTATAGTATTTCACATTTGCAATGTGTGTGTGTGAGGGGGGGGGAGGAAATTGAACGATTAGACAGCAAAAGGCGAGTCATGATTCAGGCGTGCTGTGGGATACGCTAATTCGACTGAGAATGGGGTTAGCTAAACATTTCTAGCGATCGTAGTACCACTATCTTCAGGGCAAGCGGACCAAGAAGAATCGCTGCCTCTGTAGGAATATTTTAGCCTGTTGGGAACTATTTACCATTCGATAAGGCATCACATCGAAGAGGATTTGAATCGTATGCAGCACGGCTGTGGGAACCTCATCTCACAAAAACTGAGCGGTATTTCACACATTCGCAAATCAGTTCTTACTCATGAGAATTTCATTTGTGACTGGAAGGAGCTATGTTTTGAGGCAATAGTGGAGCGCTCATTTAATGACCTCTTGCCCTCTGGCTAGTGGCCCACATCTGGGTGTAGTCACCGCCCAGTGTTTAGCGTTCACCTTTCTCTCCTGCTGTGTCCGACCTTGGTAAGAGACATTGGCATTGACCGACAGTAGCGTTGACCCCACACTTCTTGCTTCGTGCACACCTACTGCGTAGTATTCTGTAACGACGAAACGTTCGCATTGCAGACCATTTCTGCGTGTCGGCGAACTGTCCATTTGGTTTACATTGTTACATTCATCCAGGACTCATTATAATTGTTCAGGAAAACTCAGATCATAAGTGATCTTAGTACCAGCTAGCGTCTTAAGGCGTGTCATCCCCGTTGTGTTAGGTCACTAATACAAAGCTGTAATATGTGTATATATATATATATTACCGTATATTCTCGAATCTAATCCGCACCCTTTTTACAGCTAAAAAATCAGATGCGGATTAGAATCGCGTGCGGATTAGATTTGCGGTCGTGAGCTGGTTTTTAGAAAAATGATAGAGCCGCTGTACGTGTTGTAAGAACAATACAATACAATAATTTATTATTTTATTTATTATTTATATTATATAATGTATTATATAATATTTATAATTTATTATTCATCAGACTCGCCGTCATCACTCATTACTGAATCGTTATCCGTCACCCAGTCACTATCATCTTCATCTTCACCATCGTCCTCCCATAGAATGTCATTTTCGGATCCGTCCAAAGCATTGCTTATGCAACACTTCTTGAAAGATCTGACGATAACATCCAACATCCAATATTATTCAATCAGTCTGCCTTGTAGGCAAGGGGCGGTTGAAGGAAAGGTGCGGATTAGAACCGCGAAATAACTTTTTTTTTTTCGTTTAAGAAATCGGCAAAAACTAGTGCGGATTATATTCGAGAATATACGGTACATAGTCATGAACACAACAATATTACAATTAGTAGCAATATATAATATACAACTACATGTTTCGACCCTGTATGTAGGCCATCATGAGGTTGTCCAAAGAACTTATTAAGTGACTACACAGTGTGTGTGGTAATTCTGGATGGGGACAAGATCTCGTCTTACATCATAAATCGTGGGATTAGTAAAAGTTGCCAACATTTATAGTGATGCGTACTTCATTGTAATTGTAATATTGTTGTGTTCATGACTATGTATAAGTGGTCGGACAACTAAGTTCGCGAACTCGCCACCGTGTGCGTGCCGTGGCAGCACTGTACAAAAGCCTTAGTATGGTTTGATGACGTTGACATATCAGCGTTTCACAGCTGTGTTGTTGTTGATCTATGGCAGTCTCTTTCTGAGTGGCATCTACTACTGTCTGCGTGTATTTTGGTATGCCGCCTCGAGAATGGATATAGATATATATACACAGTACAGCTTTGTTTTACCAACTAGCGTATGTCGTAAAAAGTAATTGAACACGACGGTAATGAGACAGTGCCAGTTGGACGTAAATGTAGTGCTACACTAAAGACAGCTCCGTTCCCGCATTGTTCAATGTATGGTATATTCATTTTTAGTTGTTACATGGGATTCATTTCCATTCCGAAATATTTGTAAAATGTAACACGTGGAAAAATACGAATTACGCATGTTGAACATGAACAAAACATTTAACACAGACAACGTTTCGGAACGTATCTGCTGAATTGATTTTCGTATATAACTGCTTATGTGAGACAAAGGTAAAGGTATAGTGCACCCTTCTACAGGCACTGAGGCTCTGTACAGGCCGTACGGCCCATAGGGGGAATAGAGGTACAGCTCTACTCTTTCTTGACCACGGCACTAGAAGGACTAGAAGGGGTGAGGGGTCAGCGTCACGCCCCGGTCGCTCTTTACCTCCGGGAAAGACCCGGTACCTATTGTACAGGAGGCTGGGTGGGCCCCAGGCCCGATCTGGACAGGTGCGGAAAATCTCGCCGTCACCGAGATTCGATCCCCGGATATTCAAGCCCGTAGCCAGTCGCTATACCGACTACGCTACCCGGCCAACTTGTGTGAGGCATCATTGTCACTTTAACCAAGAAACGGCATTAATCCGTTGGAGTAGAGTCATCTGCAGCTGACTGTCCGAACATATTGACCATGAGCCTCCCGGGTAACGAGGTTGGCCATTGCGCCCTCTCTAGCGAAGGGGCCGGTCTGTCTGTGTGCAGTGTCTTGCTAGGTTTTTGCGAAGTATATACATATTTTAAAAAGTGCCATTTTAGAGGACCCAGCAAATGAAACATTATTTACAATGGTACATACACATAATGCCGGTCCCAGTGTCCGCTCGGTCTAAGGTGTAAGTCTGCGACCTCTCGCCTGCTGAGAAAGTGGGTTCGAACCCCACCGGGGGGCATGGACATTTGTCTGTTGTGAATATTGTGTGTTGTCTGGTAGAGGTCTCTGCGACGAAATGAGAACTCGTCCAGAGGAGTCCTACCGACTGTGGTGCGTCACTGTGTGTGATCTAGAAGCCTTGTGAATAAGGAGGCCCTGGCCCACTTGGGGGCTGTTGTGCCAAAAAAAACAAAGCATACGCATAATAAATACAGGCCTATTAATCCGGGCTTTGTAAATCAGATTATGCCGTACCTTGCGTATCTCGTGCTATATGCCTCAAAACGGCAGTTTTTGTTAATAGAATGGTCGTAAACTTGACTCTGGTATTTTTTTTTTGTGTTTAGCTAGACCTTCAGTGTTGCATAATTTACATTCCCATGATTTTGTGTGAATGTGCGGACTGCCTGCATAATTTCGTGATGACGTCATGGGGTTTTTTAAACCCACATGTAACGTGCGCCTAGGAAAGTTAGTCATCGTGCGAGAACCTTTACCTTGTGCCTAACAGAGAATGGAGTAACATTAGAAAAGCCATTTGTTCAGGAAAATAATCGCCGTTTATCGTGAGAATTGTAAGAAACACATCGTGTTCTCGAAATGCACAGTTTTAGTGTGCTGGCACACAATTGCCACTGAGGTTTAAACGGTTGATATCAGTGCTTAAAATTTTACATTCATTGTTCCGTGCATCATTATAATTGTTCCAAAATAATTACCAACAAGATGACACTTAAGGACTAGCCTTTATTTCAGGGTTAGTCGTCCTTCACTCTACATGTTTCGAGCTTCAGGGAGCTCATCATCAGGAGTTCACTTTTCTGGCATACTGTGTAATCTTTTGCTGTATTCCAACCGTTCCCCTACGTGTTCTGTTCCCGACACGTAGGGGAACGGGTGGAATACAGCAAAAGATTATGCCAGAGGCTGCCTGTACAATAAAAAAGTGAACTCCTGATGATGAGCTCCCTGAAGCTCGAAACATGTAGAGTGAAGGACGACTAACCCTGAAATAAAGAATAGTCCATAAGTGTCATGTTGTTGGTAATTATTTTGGAACAGTGCTTAAAATGTTGACCCCCCCCCCCCGAGAGACCCCCCCTCCCTCCTTATATTGTCGTCGTCACTCTCACGATGCTGCAGTCTTGTACTGTGAGCAAGCCACGAGCAGTCTTCTGAGTCGGATACGCAGGGCGGTAGACCGTGCTTTGTCCCGAAAATATCAGTCCACTTACAGTCACTGCCCGAGAGGGAAATCACACAAATTACAGGGGTGCTGATAAGTCCTTAGCCCGACCAGGAATGAAACAAGCTAATGTTTCTGTCAGAATGGCGTGAATTTCCTTCGGCGCCTTGCCTTGCAGGGGGGGAAAAGAAACTTGATGACAGCTCGGGTCTCGATGTTGTTGAAATCGCGCGCGTCCTTGACATGCTGCCCTGCTTGTTTCCTTCCTGGTCGGGCTAAAGACTTATCAGCAGCCCGGTATGTCTGCGAGATAGGAAGTGGTCAGCAATAGGGCAGCACCTGCGCGTAGTGATTTTTGCGCCCTCGTGCATACCTTCCGCGCCTACTCATGGCATGTCCGTAATAGATCGGTAATAACTTTGCGGAGGAACATTCGCCCCAGGCTTCAAGGTCAAAGTGGGGGGGGGGGTGATGAGGTCAGTCCCAACCGAAAATCTGTACAGTGTCATAACTTAGATCACAATCTGGACCTTCTCGAGCGTGAGGACCTCTTTTTTAACGTCAATAATTTTACGGGCCCCCACATGCTACTAGCGCCGATCCCATTGGCCGCGCGGTCTAAGGCGTAGGTCTACGGCCTCTCGCCTGCTGAGATTGTGGTTTCGAACCCCGCCTAGGGCATGGATGTCTGTCTATTGTGAGTGTTGTGTGTTGTCTGTAGACGTCCCTACGACGAGCTAATCACTCGTCCAGAGGAGTCCTTCCGACGGTGGTGCGTCGTTGTGTATGATCCAGAAACCTCGTGAATGAGGAGGCCATGGTCCACTGGGGGCTGTTGCGCCAAAAGGAAAGGAAACATGGTATTAGGTGCGCTACAGTAGCCGGTGACTGTGGAATTACATATGATAATGACGAAAAGGCACTCTGATTTCAGTAACGCTTATAAATTAATTTGTATTTTATTATACACAATAGCATCTACATACGTTAGAATGATGTTCATATAACTTGTGTGCGGGGCATATTATTTATCCAGCCTACAAAAGCTGCGTTTGTTTATTTATGATAGTGCGATTGGCTGATCCTATTTTGCGGATTGCAGACACCGCAAGAGTGGTTGAAGCAGTGAGACTGAAACCTTGAGTCTGGTAACACATCCGGGTTGTTTTAGGTGCGGTTTTGGATTTGCAGACCTCTTGCAATGAATATGTGGTGCCGTAGGGGTTTAGGGCCTACAGGTTGGGAACCACTGATCCTTCACATGTGTCCTTCTCTTCAGGAGTGGACGATGTGTTTGGAGAAGACGTAGACGTGAGTTCTTGTGTGTTCGGGCCTGTTATACGGAGTGACAGATACAGATATTGCTGTCTGCACGCAGTGTCTACGTATTAAATCAAAACTTGCTGTTTGCGAAGAAGAAAATTGAAGGCAGGTGTTCGTATTGTGGATGAGAACGATTTGCTTTGAATATTAATCGGATAAATCGGAATTGGATTTCACACACTCGTCTCCCTTGTGCGAATTATGTTATAAAAGGTAAAATGGACCCTTGTACAGGCACTGAGGCTCTGTACAGGCTGTGCAGCCCATAGGGGGAGTAGAAGTATAGCTCTGCTCTTTCTTGACCACGGTATTAGAAGGGGGTGAGGGGTCAGCGTCACGCCCCGGCCGCTCTTTACCACCGGGAAAGACCCGGTACCCATTGTACAGGAGGCTGGGTGGGCCCCAGGGCCGGTCTGGACAGGTGCGGAAAATCTCGCCCTCACAGGGATTCGATCCCCGGACCGTCCAGCCCGTAGCCAGTCGCTATGCCGACTACGCTACCCGGCCCACATACAGGAGGGTTTGGCTGGAGTTTATTGAACGAATTGCCACTTCCTGGAGAACGCCTTTGCCATTTGTGTTGTTCACAATTATTGCAATCCTATTATGACTCTACAGTTACCAGTGTACTCTATATAGTCTTCTGAATGTATGAAATGTAGGCTGTGCACAAAGGTTTAAGTGGGTAATTTCCGGCAAGCACCCCTGAGGGCCCGGGTTCAATCTCAGGTAAAATCCATGTGGGATTTATGGTGGACAGAGTGCCCCCGGGGCAAGTTTTGACTGTTTACTCCCCCCCCCCCCTCAGTGTCATTCCGCCAGTACCCCGCGCTCGTATTTAATTCATCTACCACCGACGCCGACGCCGGTGGTAGATGAAGAGATAGCGCCAGGATAGTTCAGTCGGTATAGCGACTCACTATGGGCTGGACGGTCCGGGGATCGTATCCCGGTGGGGGGGCGAGATTTTTCGCACCCGTCCAGACCGTCCCTGGGGCCCACCCAGCCTCCTATTCATTGGGTACCGGAGCTTTCCCGGGGGTAAAGTGGCCGGGGCGTCGTGTTGACCACCACCCCATCTAGCGCAGAGGTTAAAGAAAGAGTAGAGCTAACCTCTACTCCCCCGCTGGGCCTTCGTGGCCTGTTCTGGGGTGAACTTTACCTTTATTTTACCACCGACGCCGTTATAACTATACGTTGATAGCGTCGGTAAATAAGAGCTTCGATTTCGGTGTGAAATACATCAAAATATAAACGAGTAGACATGCTGTCTGACTGCTGAAAGTGGGTAGTAGCGAAGAGTTGGAGACGGAATTTGGAACGTTTTCGGACCCACTGGTAGGCGGAGTGAGAGAAGGTAACATCCGTCTTCAGTGCTTGGTCAGGTAATTATTATCTTATGTTCAAGTGTAAGTAGACTGGAACAAGTGTGTGTTAGAGAAAACAGCGGACGTATTCCTTTCCTAAATTGTGCGGTCCGTATATTGACTTCAGATCTTCACAACATTTATGTTAAGTAGGGAAATAAAGGATGAAAAAAATGTGTCCTTATAGAAAATGGCGTTTTGCAAAAGGAATTGTTTAAAATTTCATTACATATTATAATTTTTCCGAAAAAGTACTATGCTCCAATTAAATTGGATTTCATATTTGTCAGCAATCTTTGTTGATCTTATGGTTGTTCATCTGCATTATGTATGCAGTAAAACCATGCATATGATATACTCAATCAAAACACAGATACTATTTCGTAAACAAAACCATCTAGGAAAGGAAGCTGAGGGTGTTTGAGAACATGGTGTTGAGAATATTTGGACCGAGGAGGGACGAGGTAACGGGGGAATGGAGGAGATTGCATAACGAGGAGCTAAATCATTTGTACTCCTCACCCAACATTGTGCGGGTGATAAAATCGAGAAGACTGAGATGGGCTGGGCATGTGGCGCGTATGGGTGAGGAGAGGGGTGTGTGTAGGGTCTTGGTTGGGAAACCGGAGGGAAAGAGACCACTGGGGAGACCTAGGCGTAGATGGGTGGATAATATTAGGACGGATCTCCAGGAGGTGGGATGTGGGTATATGGACTAGATTGGGTTGGCCCAGGATAGAGACAGGTGGCGGACGCTTGTGAGTGCGGTAATGAACCTTCGGGTTCCGTGAAATGCGGGCAATTTCTTGACTAGCTGCAAACCAGTTAGCTTCTCAAGAAGGACTCTGC
>Ga0131853_10025118_pt1 | contig 10738 bp, 4 predicted proteins | sample TergutLab28metaG_FD_92764 | JGI IMG/M metagenome (GOLD analysis project Ga0131853, IMG submission 92764) | Labiotermes labralis P1 segment gut microbial communities from Petit-Saut dam, French Guiana - Lab288 P1 (version 2) (version 2) | ecosystem: Host-associated > Arthropoda: Insects >... | reverse complement strand
TGTCACTCATACGTTAATTACATGTTAAGTACAGATATTAACATTACAGAAACCACATATTCCTGCCAGTTTTAATATGTATTTGGTAATCAATAAGTGTGTAACAGCTGTCAGAGTTTCAAAATTCTCTGGCCATTATCTCCATAACCGTTCAACTTTGGATAAAGGTGTTTTGGGTTATATCGGTATACTTTAACATAAGGAACACTCTCCCAATGTCTTGCACATTCCTCCTGGGACACCCTGTATATATATTGCGATTAATTTATACGAAGACGAAATTTAGAAAATGTATTCCATTCAGAATTATTATTGTTTTTTTTCCTCTCTACAAAATGAAAAGAGTAAAATAAGTAACATTATTACTCTAAGCTCAAAATTACTGAGTTGGTATTAAATTTTAGCATGTGGTTTATGAAGAATATATTTGAGGGAAGAGATAAAATTAAGAAATAAATAAAACAAATAGTCTGCTGTATGTATTAAAAATGCAGTAATATCCTCATTGCATAAATACATAACACAAACATTTTTTTTACATGTTTGTATACAGGAGGACAGGTTGCTTCAAGGTTAATTGTATGTTATATGGATATGCAAACGGGTTTCACATTCTTAGGGAATATCAGGAAATGACAGGGAAGAAGAGAAACTGTAAGAATGTCCCCATGAGCTAAACATGAAATAACAAAAAAAAAAAAAACCTGCACGCACACACAAGGAGCAGGAAATAATAGGAAAACGGAGACACTTCAATAGCAACGCACTTCATGATTTTTACCCTTCAGCACATTCCGTTACATCATTAAATGAAGGACCCCAGGAAATGAAGCAGGCATGAAGAAACAAAACGGGGGGTTTCACTGACTCATGAGTGGAGAATATATGGTTAACATAAAATAACAACACGCAGAACACATACGATAACATAAGAGAGAACTGGGCACACATGGAAGGGTAATATTAACAAAACAGGATGTGGTGATGATGAACAGATTTAACTTACCCAGTGGTGGGACACCTGATGTCAGGAATTTCTCGGCACATTAACTAACTTTCTACTCTCCCAGGAAGATATGTATTAACGCATAACACTGAAATAGCAAAAAATGAGTACCTGAATGTCAGGACAGGTCAATGTACCAACTCCCCCTACACTTGTCACAGAACACTTGCTGGGTAGGTGTCCCCAATTCAACCTCCACACGACTTCTGGAGTGGGAACACCGATAGCCGTACATGTGATGGTGAAAACATCACCTACATTTGCCATTACCATAGGTGGTGGAGGTGTCTGGATATAGACAGGTGCTGTAAACAAATACAATAGCTAACAGATACAGGCAAAATGTTTCGGTGTGCTACTCACATGTTTTTGTATAATCGTGGTTACAGAAGATTTGGAAAATAGATTTTTTTTTTTACAATTTACACAGAATTAACAAACACAATGCTGCAGGAACAAGTAGCTACTGTGAGACTTCAACGCGGAGAATAAATGTTGAGGTAAAAAAGACAACGCACCAAATGCTAAAAAAGAGATAAAGTATCTCCCAACAACATGCCCTGAAGACATGATGGGGTAGGTATATGGCTCTAAAGCAATCCCACTGCAGGCCTGGACAGGCCCACCGGGTTCCAGGAGTTTGAGGCTCCCAGATTTCAAGACAAACGGCACATGAAAGTGGTAAGGTTGTCAGCCATACGCACCGGCTGCCTTTGCCCCCAAGAAATATTCCTGGTACTCACTTCTGTTAGAGGTTGAGTCAACCCCAGAGCCATGGTGTGGCCATAAGGATTATGTCAATTAAAAATTCAAATGACACCATCGGGAATCGAACATGCAACCTTCTGACTTGTAGCACGGTGCCTCAACCAACTGCACCAAGGTACACAGCTATGCTCTGTGTAAATCTCGATGCTAGGTGGAGATGGGTAGTCAATGGCACATGCCAGCTACCTTAACCCCAGGAATAACTGTGAACTCATTGTATAGGAGGCTAAGCGGGCCTCACAGCTGGTCTGGATGGATGGGGAGAAGAGAAAATCTCTTGCCCCCACTGCGGCTGGAACCCCAGATGGTCCAGCCTACAACGAATTACTATACTGGCTATGTTCCTGTGGTCCCCACACAATGAACCATACATCACAATTTTTTTAGTGCAAAGACCTTAGCTGGATCTACAACCCCAGTGCTGGTACAGCTCAAATCAACCACACAATAACATTATGTTCCAATCAATCTATAATGACCATATGATTTTTCTATACATTAAGCACACTAAACAAAGTACCATTGAAGTTACACAAACATATTTAAATATAAGCAGACAAGCGATGTACATACAACAAACAATGACATGCATTCAGGTTACAATTGTTGCAGCAGAAAACCAATAAGTATTACATATTCTGAGTGTGTATTTGTAGCCTTACGTATCCAGCATGCAACGCGCACGTGCCATATTGTCATCTGTAACCTGCCTGGCTCTACAATACTTTTCCACATTACCTCAGAAATGGCACGATTTTTTAAAAAAAGTTACCCAACACAAAAATGTGTTTTTTATTTACTCTACAATTTTCACCAGCTCATGTCTCATGCTTAGATGAAATAAGCGACATACGACCAAAAATGTACATTGGTGTTCATGTAAAGTACCCATTATTCTTGTCTGATATTAATTAAACTTGAATTTCCAGACATATTTTTAAGAAATATTCAAAATATCAAATTTCATGAAAATCTGCCCAGTGGGAGCCAAGTTGTTCCAAACATACATATATACAGACAGACAGACATAACGAAGCTAATTCGCAATTTTGCAAATGCACCTGAAAATGCATGAACAAACATGAATTAACATGACAACACAAAAACCTTCTACAATGGCTGCAATGAATTATTTGCAATAAACCAATGATTTTCAGCTCTCAAACAGAAAATCACATTCCTAAGGCAAATGTACAAAGCTACATGATTGTTTCAGACCCACAGACCTCTTGGATTTCAATGTGTAACGCATAATAATGGACACTACTGCACTTACAACAGCCAACTTCATCCGAGCCATCTAAGCAGTCACTCTCCAGGTCACAGTGGAAGGATCGTGGGATACACTGGTTTTTCGATTTGCACTGGAACTGATTATACTGGCATGGCGAACCTACAGTGAATACAAGCCAACATAAACTCACACACAGACAGGGCCTTTTTACAGTATCATTTTTGTGGTACAATGCCAAATTTCAGAAGCTGGTTTTCCTTCTGTTAAGTAAAAAAAAAAGGTAAATCTATTCTCTCAGATCCATTAGGTTGACCTAAATTTGTAATGCTGCAGAAAGACCCAGCTTCCAGAACATGTTTTAATGGAAAATACAATGATGGAAAAACTCCACAATATATGTGCAAGTGTAACAACATGCATTTGAAACACCTTTACATGTGACAAGAAAAAAAAATGAAGAAAATCAATGACCAGAGGTCCCCATTCAACTGTCTTCATACATAACTAACACTTCACACATAAAATGACTGACAGCAAGAATTACAAGTTACATAAATATTGTAATAAATACATACATCTGCAATACAGGAGTATTCCGATGACTTCAAGTTTCACTTCCCAAACTTTATTGGTTTTCTCAAACAAAAATCACCATACAGTAAGTTTGTATAAAAACTCAACAAACATAACTTCTCACTCTAAGTACTGTTAAGTCCTGCTATGTGATCAGCTCGTTGTGACAGATCTGTATTTTTAATAGATGGACAATGCTGGTCAGACTTGCAATAGACAAAAGCATACATCTAGAAAATATCAGTGTTTTCTCTCCCTTCCCCGGAATTACAGTGGCTGAGGAATAGAGCTGATCAATGATCTCCTACTATTAGTGACTAGGATATAAGTGCATGGACACAAACATTTATACCAAGCACTGGAAATACTGATTCTACCTTCTCAATATATACTATCTTTGATGAACTTTCTGATACATAACGTACAATATATCACTCTTAACTTTTCAGTGCACAGTATCAATACGAGTAAAAAGTGTGATCACATATACCAACAGCAAATTTTGCATCATATCAGAGGGGTATTATGCAAACATAAAGATTTTTAATATATTACCAGCATCCACTGCTGAATTAATGAAGAATATGAAGCAATTTGCAACGGTTCTAAAAAAAATTTTTTTAATTGCTAAATGCATTTATTCAATTAATGAGCATTTAAATTACAAACAAGAGATAAAGATTCATGACAACTATGTAAGAAAGGTATTATAAATACTGTGTTTTTTTAGTTGTATATTGTCTATTTGTTTTGATATAAGACTTGTGACTGTTTTATATAACATGTTCTTTATAGCACTATGAAATGTTTCACACCCCCATGCCTCATGACAGTGTGATGGATCAATGTTGAACATGTGCACCCGCACGTGTGTGTATGTATGTGTGTGTGTGTGTGTGTGTGCGCGCGAGAGAGAGAGAGAGAGAGAGAAAGTGTGCATGCGCACATACTCCCTGTATAGTGAGCACTTAATTTACCTGAACTAAGCACATAACACCTTTTCCAACCTCAGTGCACAGCCATACCTGGAGGATTTGTGGCACAGCTAATTTCATCAGATCCATCACCACAATCATCATCCGAATCACAGCGCCAAGTCTTCAAGATACACTTCTTATTGTCACATCGGAACTCATTCGGCTCACAACCAAGTGGATCTACAGAGGAAATACATAAACTAAATACAAGTCAACTAACACTTTCAAGAGTTTTAAAAATACATTATTCTTGGTGTCTTGTTTCATTTTCCAAACAAACTGGTAAATGAGTGAGATTTGAGGCTCTCACAGTGGCGACTATTGACAGTGCTGTCTTCTAGGCATGACACGATGTAGTATGATAGGCATACATTACCACCTCCATCATCAAGGTATATGAGCTGATGAATAGTCACCTACCTGATTATGATGACAGCAACTTCCTCCGAAATACTGGTACACTACTATCAGACTACACAATACAGCGAACATGATGAATGCTGGTTGTTGGAGAGACGATTGGTGTATTTTTCCCACTATCAGTACAATTTTAACTTAAATGACAATGCCATACCTTTGTGAGTGGTTTCTCAGAATGCATATAATTCCCAGTACCCAACCCTATTACATTCATAGGTATGACACTCCATCAACATGCACATGTGTTCAGCAATAAATACTACTATTATGATTCTCACAGAATGTTGCTATGTGTATACCACCCATATGCAACATGAGAATGTTCCCTTTCCATATTCCCATGTTATGCCACATCTGAACACACTTTACCTATGGAAGCTCCTCCACTTGTTGTGTGGGCTTGATGGTAATGTGAATACAACAGACTTCTGCTAATACTTCAACAAATAACACACAACATGGCCAAGAATATTAACAAAGTGGCAACAAAACCTAAACGACCATACCCAATTCAATCCAGTTCACATACTAACAACCTACATTCTTAAGTCACGTTCCCATGACTGGTACACGTGACAAACATCTGTCAGTTGCGGATATTTGCCACATCATGGGACCAGTACACTTGTATGTATGTAGGACACTTGTCCATTTGTCGGCGAAAGTGACACAAGTCGAAGTAATCACCACGTAACAGGAACATGGCTCTTGTGTTTACTTTTGCACAATGAGCAATTCATATTAGTTGCAGTAATATCTTCCCAGCTTTTTGTGATATTCTTGCCCGTCACTTTCCCTGAAGTACTTGCAAAATAAATTCCCCCCATCCAAACTACATAATCAGAACATCATAATCACATTAATTTAAATACTGTAATGTTATCAGCTCTGTAATAAACACAGAGTTCCTTGTTACATAACATCTCACCTTCGTAGCTTCATTCATTGTATTCATATATCACATTCTTCCAAAACACAAATAAATAAATAAATAATATAAATAAAGAAATGAACAAATTAGGTACCAAACAAATACTGTACAACACTTCAATGATAAATAAAGGTAAAAAGCCTGTATTTATCATTTGAAAAATTTATGCACAAACTTTCCAAACAGATTATTTCAATCTCATCAAATACTGCTACTCACTGCATCTCAATTCATCAGAGCCATCAGCACAATCAAATTTCCCATCACACACTGCTTGTTTGCTGATGCACTCCCCATTTGAGCATGTAGCCTCATGCAGCTTGCAGGCTGTGGGCGGACGAGTCGGTTGTGGTTTGGCTGCAAGAATGAAATGAAGTTACCTTTCAATTAAAATATAATAGGCCACTCTGAAAGACATAAGTTACCTATGTGCCTGCCAAACTTCTAGGAAATTCTTGAAATGTTTATGGTTTGTAACACCAGCAGCAGCAGCAGCAGGATGAGGAGGAGGAGGAGGAGGAGAACACCACCACCAACAGAACACTTTTACTGTAAAATTTTCAATGATTATATATCAATCTTTTCATCATTACGTTTTTAAAATAGGTAAAACAAGAGACATTACTTATAATGTTTGTCATACACTACAAACAGAAACTCAAATTTCACAAACTGTCTTCAGCAGCCAGTGAAGAGACACACTTTTTTTTTTAATGTACAAAAGACCTTATTTTCAAATTTTCTAAAGCTCCTCCATTAATTCTGAAGATTATCAATTTGCATTAAAAAAGAATTTGTAACAGCAAACCATTTAGATCTAGAATGACAAACTGTACTACAGTTGGACAATAATTAGTTATGCAGCTCCAAGCACCATAAATCAAATGAAGAAATAATGTCACTAGACCAACTGGAGTTACAGATACAATAATGAGCAATGCAATGTAATGTAAATTATAATATATCAGAAATCAGAACTTGAAATTCCAGAACAATATTATGACAATCTCACACAGCATGCGGTACTCACCAGTTTAGAGATTTAAGTGAGGCAACATGGGAGAAAGAAAAACAAAATGCATATATATACTTCAAAATTCTATAACTACTGAGCTCAGAATATAAACTACAATGTATTAACATAGATTTTTCAGAACTTTTAAAAGCCAGGCCATGGAATCAACACACACTTATTTCTACAGACTAAAGTTGTGTACAAAAAGTAACAGTCCTTACAAAGCATTAAAGTTACAACCCCTTTACATCCATATAGTGGATGGCAAGCACTTACAGAACTCTGGAGAGATTTATCACCAGCAGTTCCAATTGTAACGCAGCCATCTGAGTATGATTCCCACTCAGATTAATATGCAGAACTTCTGCTCACAGAATGCAACCTCCACGTATAACAAACACAACGCTTTTTTCGGCCTAACACTGCAAGGTGACAATCTAACCACTGAGTGCCCAATTCTGAGAAAAGGATATTATGCCAGTCGAAGAATAAGAGACCAAGTTGATGTCACTAGTTATTAAGATTTATTTCACTTCTTCTATGCTCAACATGTTTCAGGCATTAATACATCCATCATCAGAAGCCTGCGGCTTTTCTACTGTATCTATCACCACACTGGTCATGTGTTCGGGTGGTATCCGTGTAGCAGGCTGAAGCACAACAAGTTGTGCTTCAGCCTGCTACATGGATACCACCCCAACGCACCCACATCGAAACAAGAACACACAACCAATGTGGTGATACAGTAGAAAAGTCACAGGCTCCTGATGATGGATGTATTAATGTCCGAAACATGTTGAGCATAGAAGAAGTGAAATAAAACTTAATAACTAGTGACATCAAGTTGGTCTCTTATTCTTCGATTATCACAATGATGCATGGTCCAATATACGTAAGATATTATGCCCTCACCCAAATGGACAGAGGTCAACCCAGACCATATGTGGAGGCACTGGCCATTACAATTCAATTACAATTCACCAGTCACATGCTGTGTGCTACTCTAACAAGCACACAGTCCCATAGGTGAAGTGCTATATATCCTCAATACTTGTACTGTCGCCCATGAGTTAATACCTGACCCTGAGTCCCATAGTATCAGATGACTTAGAATCCCCTGTTCCCTGATGATAAAAATGTTTTTCACCAAGGACTTTCCTTATTTTGAGTGAAGGGCATGCAGGTAAACATTCTAGGCCTTCGGCTGCACTTCTCCTATCCCCATCTCAAGAAACCCCAACATTAACTGCTGACTGTTTGAATACTTCATAACCAACTATCACTGCTGGTGGTTAATTCTGAATGCTGAATATAAATCTGATCACCAAAAGGATAATTATATCAGACACTTCACACACTCATAATAACACTGTCAATCTAAATAACAAAAGCATCGAAAATTACACTAAGTACCTTTCAGACATCTTCATGTTAATGTTGTTTAAGTACATGAAAAGTGAATATGGAGGTTCATTTACTCTAAACAGAATTTTACTGCCATCTTGTTGTACAATCTCTCTCTCTCTCGCATGCACGCACGCACACACACAAAAAAGATGCAGACAGCCCTTGTTTCAAGCCCATTTGTTTTATGCCTTTCTGCCATAAGGCACCTAATCAATTTAAACATCTGAATTAACAATGTCTTGTTGACAGTGTTAACGTCCACTCAACTGGCTGGGAGCTAGGACACTGTCGTGAGCATCCTGAACTCACGAACTCATGCTGTAGAACAAGCCAAAAAGGCAGTGCACCCACTGTAAATGGCATCAGACACCACGTGCTCACTGTGTGAACTGATATTCTGTGGTGTATTAATTTGTCTTGACTTAATAGTCATTTCCCTGTGCTGCAACTAAGCTACTCAGTGCCCACTGCATTCCAATCTACAAATACTACAATGACATACCCAATGAAGGAAAAAAATAAGACTCATGAATTACACAACTCCTCAAATAACCACCATCATACCTAAGTACATTACACTGGCACAGCCCTTGCCTACTTGTAGCAACAGTCTTAATGGTGGTAATAGAGTAACAGAGTGGTAAAGTCTGTGACAGTGAATTCAATCATCCACAACAGTAAGAACACCTGTGACTGTTACAAGACAGAACACTATATCATCCATGACCAGCTACTTACTACTAGCTAGGCAATAAGAAGAGTGGGCACAGCCCAGACTTCTGTGCCGACGGCATGCAATCACTCCTTACACATTGTGACAAATGCCTAAACTTTCAGGGTGACTATACAACAAAGTAGGATACTATTCTGTTTTCACATGAGAAAAGTTATTTTGAATAAAAAGTTGCTAGATAGGCAAATATGCTCAATATATGTATTCTTACTTTCCAGTTAACATTCAAATAATGTACAGAGGCATGTCTATGGAGAGTTACTGGAACTGACTATTCATTTAAGCAAACATCTACATATCTAAAATTCCACAATATATATGATATTTCTATTCTTCATAACTGTCAACATGCACAAAGACACCAAATTAAAGTTAACAGTGGCATTTTCAATGCTGATTATTAAAACTGCTTGCAGAATGTAAATTCTGTAGTGGTGTGCCTGTACCTGGCCCATACACATCGTACTCAGAGTATGGAAGAACACCGTATTTTAACAGAGGGGAGTAGTCGTGGGGAATGACGTTTGAGCTGTGGGTGTATTTTGATGGGGTTATTATAATCCTTCCAGCTGCATGCAAAAAAAGGAAACACCTTTAATCAACTATGTTGACAAGGATGTAAACAACAATTCACATTCTCACAACAAACACTATATACTGCGAGTCCGGACTAGAGGTATACAAAAATACATGCTTATGTTTTAGTACCTAAAAGCTTTATGAAATTTATGTTTTCAACAGTGTACAGAGTAAGTCAAAAAGATTTTTATACATGTCTGTACACTTCAATGTGGGCACCTGTTGTAGCTCAACAGATCTCTAAACGATATTCAAGCTCTTGCCACGTGTTTAGCAGCATGTGAGGTGTTATAAGCTGAAGGTCCTACTGCCTGGCCCCCTAGATCTCCGGATCTGACACCATTAGACTTTTTTGCATGGGGATTTATTAAGGATGTTGTGTACAGGAGAAAAGTTGAAGATCTGGCTGATTTGAGACAACGTATCATTGAGGCAGAATATACATAACAGGAGGGAATGCAGAAAAAAAAAACATCATACATCCATATCCACCTTTCTTCCTATTTCACCCCCCCAAATGACAAAACCAACCTTTCTGAGGCCATTGATTCCCACTGCTTTACCCAGTCCCAGCCCTGGTCTATATTTCTCTGTGTCACATTATTCTACCTCCCTTGGCTCACACTTCGACACTGAAGATGCAGGTAATACAGGTTCCTCCATGATTACAGTCCCTATCTTTCAAACCAACAGCATCACATCGCAGAAGGCTGTCAACTCAATATTCACTACTACAAGAACGTCAAACTCACGTAGCCTCTGTACAGTCCAACACAAGGTGTGGCAATAAAGAAACCGGATTCATGCTGTAACCCTGTACTGAAAAAAAAATCAGATAATCGAAATATTATCCCCTTCAATGTAGTCCCCTCCCCGATCCCTAAACCGCCCGATGCGAATTTTCCACTGTTGGAAGCAGTGCTGCAGGTCATCTTGTGTTAAGCTATTCAAGAGTTTCGTCGCTTTTGCTTCCACTGCATCCACGGACTCGAACCTGGTTCCTTTGAGCACAGACTTGATTTTCGGGAAGAGAAAAAAGTCGCACGGTGCTAGGTCCGGAGAGTACGGTGGATGTTCCATCACTGGAATGTTGTT
>Ga0131853_10025117_pt1 | contig 10739 bp, 9 predicted proteins | sample TergutLab28metaG_FD_92764 | JGI IMG/M metagenome (GOLD analysis project Ga0131853, IMG submission 92764) | Labiotermes labralis P1 segment gut microbial communities from Petit-Saut dam, French Guiana - Lab288 P1 (version 2) (version 2) | ecosystem: Host-associated > Arthropoda: Insects >... | reverse complement strand
GCCCTGGGGTCGACTCAGCCTCTAACAGAAATGAGTACCAGGAGTATTTCCTGGGGGTAAAGGCGGCCGGTGCGTAAGGCTGACAACCTACCACCATCCTGTGCCGTTGTCACGAAATCTGGGTGCCTTAACTTCCTGGAACCCTCTGGGCCTGTCCAGGCCTGTAATGGGACTGCTTTACCTTTATAAATGGTACAAACATATTACCTTTTATCACCTTAGGAGTAGTGATTTATTTTTAACTATTAAAACTTAAATAATGAATGGATCTGAAGAAATATTTAAAAAAATTACAAATATATTTTGCTTCTGTTTTACACTTTTACTAATCATAGACCTTATGTTTAACTGTAAAATGCCTTATAGAATTTAATTTTTATAAAATTGTAGAAAACAAAGAACATCTTTCATACTTCTGTGATTTTCTTAGTTGTGCAGTGCCTATTTCAATGTAGTTAATATGTAAATGCTAGTTTAAGAGCAAGGTCCTTTTTCAAGTTACTGGCGTATAACTGAAAAATCAATGTTTATCTTCACCTGTAGATTTAAATTATAAATTAATTTCAAAGAGAACTAAACCTTTTAAAATTTAGTACATGCTTGTTTGTTGCTGCAAAGATTAGTAGCCTAAAACACAGTTTTAATTTAATTTTTTTACATGTTTGATTTTAAACTAATATTGTTGCGTGTACACTTTCCAATTTAAAAATTATACAAATATTAGTACAGTAAACCTTCGCCAATCTGGTCGTAGTTAATCTAGATGTTGGATAATCTGTATTAACACATATAAAAAATTATATTCACCGTTCAGTACGTACTTTAAAAATACACGGGATTTAGGAAGGCGGATGAGTCAGTACACTGATGACAGCGCAAAGGGAGAGGAAACATACTCACCATTGTAGCCAAGTCTTGCTTGTTGTCAGTATCATTGTTGATTTTGAGTCTGACACGCACTATTGCTTATAACTGAAGTGGGTGAAGGAGACCCTGGATTTCTGCATCTGACTGAGAAAGAAATTTCTACAGGTGATGTTAGAGCTTCTGCTATGGAAGAAGGATCAGATAATGAACTAGATGAACTACAAGAACTTACAATCAAGAAGAAGCTTCTTAGCTGCATAGTAGATGGCATTGGTGCAATAATCAATTATGTATGCTCTTCAAGAAATGGAGAATTGCATGCACATTATGAGAACTTACAAAGTGTGGGGAAGATTCTAATTAAAACTGGAGCAGAGGTCTGTTCAGACAAAACTTGACAGTTTCCTCGAGTATGCATTATTACATTCAAAAACAAATACATCTTCAATTTATAAGTTTTTTTTTTGTCTTTTATGGTTATTTTTGCTTAACTAATCTGGATTATTGCTTAATCCAGATGACCTCTCCCTGCAGTTAATCTGGATTGATGAAGTTTTACTGTACATACAAATAATAATAATTTACTAATTGTAGTGAAAACTGTAAATTGTTTGCATTGAAATGTTCTATACAGAACTAAATTTCATTGCACTGTGAATACACTAATGTCATATGATATCATAAAGCTGTTGGCAAAACATGTTGCATGTTATTTTCAGAGTACAGCAAATATGTGGTGGTCAGTGATGTAATATATTACTTTAGGCGTTGCTTATAAAATGAAACACTAATAGTCTGTGGAAAGGATTGTACTGAACATGCAACGAAATTTATGACCACTTTTTTTATAGTGTATCGCCTGTCTCAAGTAGAAATTGAGCTTTTTTTTTTACAAATATTTCATAATCTTTCATTTGGTAACAAAGTTTATTTACTTATTTTATTTATTTGACATATTTGTTTATTTGTATGTTAAAAGCAAATAGTTCTGTTTTACATAATGAACAAAGAAAGCTGTAATGTAGGTAGGTAGGTAGGTAGGTAGGTGTGCTTTGTCACATATAAGACACAACAGTATATAAGAATAGTGCTATTTGTAGGGTAATTTTTATAGACAGGAACTGTGTATTGTACACTAGCATTGTGGTAGTTTGACTTTCATTGCGTTCTTATATTCCATTCCTTATCACTTCCTTTTTAACAATATTTTGAGGACACTTATATTTTCAATCTCGTCTTTGGTTGTAACCTACTATGATGAAAAATATGACCTCTTGATTTCAGTGTAAAATTATTATAAAATTAGTGTGTAGCAGTTCTTAAATGTTAGTCAAATTTTTTCAGTGACTGAGAATTTAAATGGTGTGGCTCAGGTGTTTCCTGTTCATTTATACTGGAATTATTTTGAATGTTATGAATATTAGACCCTTCAGTATTAGTCCTTGTACTGTCATTATAAAAGATATGCTTTTTAAAGGAACGTTTATTATTGGAGTATTGACGACTGATTGGTGGCACGTGTGGAGCAGTTGGTTGAGGCACTGCACCACAAGACGAACAGTTCCAGGTTCGATTCCTGGTAGGGTCCTTGGAAATTTTTGAAGTGACCTGTTCCTTCTGTTCGCATTCAGTAGCTCTGGGATCCATGCAGCTTCTAACGAAATGTGTACAAAGGAATTTCCTTGGGAGTAAAGCACGGCTGGCATGTAGAGCTGACAACTGTGCCATCCCAGTTGTGCTGCGTGTGAAAGTAGGATGGAAGCCCAACATTCCACCTGTTTTGAGTCTTCATGACTTGTTACAGGAAAGATTTACCTTCACCATTTACTGTGTGATTAAAACATGTTAAAAGAGGCCAATTGACATTTAACTATGAATAAGAATTAGTGAAATTTTACTTCTTGTAATTGCAATTGTAATTGTATGATTCCGCTTAGTTCTTTCAGAATTTGTATAGGCCACTTCAGTAGTTTTTTTAGGTAGGCCTTTCTGCTGGAGAGACATGGCTCATGTTGTACCTGTATGCTTTCCATTTTGTGGTATGATCTCAACGTTTTTCTTTTTTTTTTTGTCCTGTTTTTCCCTTCTTCCTGTTTCTTTCTCTCCTGTTTAATGGACCATTTATCCCAAGGGAATTGCTGTTAGTATAAATATTTAATTTTGAATAATTTGTACCTAAGTGGAGTGAAGAAATGTATGTTGAAGAGTTTGACACCAAGTAAATCATGGCAAGTAACTTCAGAATGTATAACAAAAAGTAACTTAAATTTAATTAGGTAGGCAAGCTTAATCCACATTAAAGCTGTGGATAACTATATTAGGATTAAGGTATATGACACTGAATATCTAATGTAAACCTTAATTTAAATCCTGCTGTCTTCATTTTGTGCTTCTTGTGCACCAAATCTATATTTTTATTTAATGTAGAATTTAGATTTAGATTAGTGAATGATACAGCCTCTACTGTGCCTGCACAAAGTCACATGTTTTTAGAAAGGGTTCCACTATTGCTGAGTCATTAGCAAGACATGTGATGGAATCACATTATTATTATTATATACAAATTGCGTGCATTTAGTGCTTGCTATAGATACCTTTGCATGTATATAGTTAGGAAAAGTTACTCATGGATTCATATGTGTCAAAAATATTTGATATTAAGGGTTATTCAAAATGATTGTCAGGCTTTTAACAACCTGTCATACACAATACACTTGAGATAGGAGTATATGTGTTTTTTTTATTTAATAGAACAACACTCCAAGTTTTTGTTAAATACATGTTACATATATGCTCTTTGAGAATTTCTAGATCCATCGGTCCAACTACATATTCCTATCTCCAGTGTATCATATACAATACACTTGAGATAGGAGTATTTAGTTGCACCGATGGATATAGAAATTCTCAAAGAGCACCTGTAAGGTATGTAACAAAAACTTAGAGTGTTGTTCTATTAAATAAAAGAACACATGTACTCCTATCTCAAGTGTATTGTGTATGACAAGTTGTTAAAACCCCGACAATCTTTTTGAATAACCCTGTATGTAAGACATTACCAGTTTTCACAGTCTAATATCACGCCGAGATAATGAATGTAATTGCCTTCTACAAGTTATGTAAAAAAAAACACAGATTTTGTTCCTATTGTCATTTGGTTTCTTAAAATGAGAAAATTAATATGTATAATTTGTAATTATTTTAAGGATAACATGGTACTGAGTATTGTAAGTTTACATGGTTTCATGGATGCAGTCGACAGCAGGTGTTATTAGGAACACTGTGACAGTGACTGTCTAGTATTCATATATTTAAGTTTTAATTGAAAACTGCACCAGCACAGCAAATCTCAGTTTCATGACATTGGAAAAAACTGACTGTTTTTTTTACGGAAAAAGATATTGTCACTTGCTTGCATACATGACACATAGAGATCATATTACCATTACGCACGATCAAACAGTCACTCACAAGAAACATGACCATTGTTAGTATGGAGATTGTTCATTGTCTTGGGTTCTTTTCAAGCACAGCATTTCATGAACTGGATCTGTTAATGAACCCATATAGAATGTCACAATTGTGAAGAGAATGGGGCAGTTAAGAAGGTGCAACAAAGTATGAGGAATGGGGAAGTGTATCAACATGGTGCACAAGTAGATTGGGTGATCCATTGTATTTTTTTCTGTGGCCTTAGTACAGGTGAGGTACTGAGGAGAACTGGGAGAAATCTCAGCATAGCTAGTAACCCATCCAACAATTAAACCAAGTGTCCACCAAGTACAAACCACCATAACAATAGTTAAGTTGGAAGGCCACTGGCAGAATGTTAAGCCATCAGCACAGGAAGAGTTCAGTGCCTGTTCTTTTTTAGCTAAGTTTATTGTTGCAGAGTGTATTGAATTTTATCCAATGGAGGAAGCTAGCTAAAAATGCTTTTCTTAAGACACGGGGCAGATAAAAGCCTGTCATACTGTAGGGACCGTGCATATAACCATAAACACACACTGTTTCCTTGCAAATCTTATGACCGTTCCTTGAAACAGTCTTTGCATTCGTGAATGGGATTTTCAGCTATGATTCCACTGAATACTAGATGTATATAGTTATGCTGGATACCTCACCTACTGCTTAAGGTATCACTCCCTCTAACAAGAGCCACTTTGCTAACAGTTTGCTAAAGGTTTGTAGGTTTGTGTTAATAATTAGTCCATTATATCACATTTGTATAAGACACTGTTCCTTGTCTGAGGTATGTTGGAAATGCATAACATTTCATGTGTGAGCACAACTGTCTTTATATGATCAGTTTTTAAAGTGACATTTATCCATGTGTTATTATTTGTTTTGTCTCTTAACTTAGTTGTAAAAATTTGCAGTTGAACCCAGAACACTTTGAATAATAACATTGTATACCTATAATCTCAGATGTTTGGTGGTTTATATGCAATTCCAATATTGAGATGTTATATGTTTGGTTGTAACATTTACAACAAATTCTAAAAATACAGTAATATTCAGAAGTAAAAAAGATGAAATATATTCCATGTAACAGCAACCCATTACTGAAGGCTCACATAATATTCATCAGACAGTTGACTGTTTCAGGAGAACACTATTGAATAGCATTACATGAAATCATAAACTTATATGATGCTTATTTGCTGGGTTGGTGAGGTATTTGGGAGGAGGCACTGAGTATGTGTAATGTTTGCAGGTGGTGGTGAATGCCTTAGTGCAAGCTATCCCCAGTATCTTCAATGTGCTTTTGGTGTGTCTAATTTTCTGGCTTATCTTTGCTATCATGGGAGTACAGCTGTTTGCTGGAAAATATCACAAGGTGAGTTGCAGGAAATATTCAGTTACTGACGTGACACGATACACTGAGGGAACTCTTGATATGTTGCCTTTATCTCATTCACTTAATATTTTTTATTGTATTACTGTGTGTTTCATAGTGATACCAAATGATATTCAGTTAACAACATATGTTGTACGGTAATTTTGGATTTATCTCCGTGTATTCAATAGCTGACCTATTGCAAGCTCAAGCTTTTCATACAATTTCCATTTTTTATAAACTTGGTGTACAGATTACTGTGATCATGAAAACTGATCTTGAAATGGTATATAGATTAGTACATTATTATGGGTATGTCAGAATTTGAAAAATTTTGCTTACTGTAGTGGTTATGGGGGTTGTGATCCCACCGATGCCACCAGTTTGTAATGCCTCCTGGGGTAAGGTTCTGATTAGAACTTGGTCCCTACCCCAAAGGGGCACTACCTGTTATAGTAATTTTGCAGACTCGCATTACCATCAACAATTTCGACAATCCTGCCACCTGTCAGTTTTGGATTTCCTATGCAGATCACTGACAACTGCTTGTTTCAGAATTGTCATAATGCTTAATGGCTATGGGGGTCGTGATCCCACCGATGTCACCAACTTGTAATGGCTAGTGGGGGTTGGTAAGCCCGCTGGTGCTGACCATTCTTTAGTGGCTGGCACTGTATCCTTGTCATGCCCATGTAATGCTGTAGTTGAGTGGACTCAAACGGCTATACCAACTTAGCATTTGTCAAGACACACTAACCGAACATAACTGAAAGTTCATATGATACCAAAGAAAGTTGTGCAAACAAACACAATGCCCATTCTTTACTGGTGGCTAACATGACCACTGAGCATTTAGGCAGTTATGGGATTATTTCCTATCGGACCATTCTACTAAGAACACATTGCAAATGTTAAACCATCATAAGTATTAAGTCTTCTACACCTTCAATGCATCAAATTCTCATGAAAATTTACCAGTGCGCTTGTAATAAAACAATTCATGCAAGGAAGTACTTGGGATTGGATTATACCTGAAACGTCCTCACAGTTAATGTCCCAGTAAAACAGACAGAATATGGATTTCATCTTTCTTAGTTTTATATATATATATTCTGAACAAATCTACACTACCACATACAAGAAGAAAAATTGGAATTTACTTGATTTCAATCTGGTCTACCACACTTTGGCTTAGCTACATGAAAGTGGATCCTCTATGCAATTCCAATTCCCTCACTTTGCCTAAATTTGGAAAATACCAAAAAAACTAACAAAACTCATCTAAATCAATTTCCTTTTAGTCTGGAGTTGTGGAAGTACCACACACCACTCACCCAGTATGAACAGATCCTACAGGCCAGTATACATGCTCACAAAACCCATAACTCAGAACTTTTTGAGTTTGCGTAGCAACGGTGTATGCAGAAATAGAGGAATGTGCTGTTACTAAGGAATGCCTTCCTGTTGTTGGCACATGTAACTTGCTAAACCTAACATATCTTAACATCAATTTAAAATTTTCCAACAGGCCAACACACAAAATACAAGTTACACAAATAAAATCACCATAATTTTCTACAATCTTCCCTTACTTAAACTGTGGTGCATCCCACATCATTACTATTTTTCAAAAAATCATTTCAGATTCCAAATTCTAAATACAAACTAAATGTAAACTAATTTCTCTCTTACCATACATTATATTTACCATTTATTTGATGCTTGAGATGGTACTCATCTTCTGTTGACAGTTAAAATTAATGAATTGTAGTTATCCACAATAAATATTATGTTACTGTGTAAGTATTTTGGCAGAAGACGTTTTATATCAATAAAAGCAGGCATGAATGTGTTAAGAGCTGCCTGTGTTTCTGTTTGTTTGTGTGTACATTTCCCCAGTGGCTGAATATTGCAGCAGATCTTTGAAAGACTAATATTTACTACCCTCTCATTATGTATGTTAATATTCATTCTTGGTGGTTGTAGTAGTAGGTAGGTGTATGAGAAGAAAGTGACTGTCATTCTGTTATGTTCATGTTATAATATTAGTGTTGCTGTCAGAATCCATTATATCAACATTATTTGTGGAGACTTTAACATTAATCATCTGGAGAACAGCAATAACAAACTTCAACTTGACTCCCTTCTAGCCTCTTATAACTTACAAAGTGTGCATCACCAACAGCTCATGTACTGTGATTGACAGTATCTTCATAAATAAACATAAAAATATAGACTTTTCTATTCAGTCATGGCCCAATGGACTTTCAGATCATGATGCCCAAACCCTTACATTAAATGATCTAAAAATACAAAACCTTCTGCTCATCACCTCACAAGAAGAATAATAAATTACTCTACTATATCTGAATTCCAACTAAATTTAAGTTACGAGTCTTGGGACAATGTCTTTAATGGTGATGATGTAGATACTGTATTTAACAATTTTCTCAATACTTATTTGAGAATATTTTGTCATACCTTTCCACTCAAAAAATGTCAACACAATTACAATAATAAACCATGGAAAACCCCAGAAATAATAATATCAAGTCAGCATAACAGAGAGCTGTATTTACTTTGTAGAAGCACCAAAGATTCCAAATTAAATAATTATTATAAAAAATACTGTAGGATTTTATCAGATGTAATAAAGACTGCTAAAAAAAGGTATTATAATAAAGTACTTATAAATTCCAATAATAAGTTGAAGACCTCATGGCATACAATTCAATAAGAAACTAACAATACAAAAAGTAACCATGATATCTCATCAATAGAGATTGATGGAAAAATATGCAATGACTATCTCGATATAGCTAAAGCCTTCAACACATATTTTACAACATTAACTGAAAAAATCTCTGTAAATAATTCAGAGAATACTCTTTCAACAACATGTAATGTTTGTCCCATAAATTATCTTAAACAGGTATTCACTAGACCGTTTCCAAGAATAAATCTAACACTGACGCCTACAAAAGAAATTACTGAAATAGTCAAATCACTTAAGTCAAAAAATTCACGTGGTTATGATGAAATACCAGTTAAAATATTAAAACTCAGTCTGCCCTTTATAATATCTCCTCTCATTTATATATGTAATAAGTCATTACTTATGGGTGTATTTCCAACATGGCTAAAATTCTCCCAAACAATCCCACTACTGAAAAAAGGAAAAAAATCAGAAATATCAAATTACAGACCAATTTCCTTACTCACATATTTTTCTAAAATATTTGAGAAGGTAATTTTTAATAGATTACATAATAATGTTAATAAGAATAATATTTTAGCACATGAACAGTATGGCTTTAGAAATAACTCATCCACGGAAGCAGCTTCATATAACCTTATAAATAATATCTTCGATGCTCTTAAAAATAAAACTCACTGTTGGGGGGATTTTCTGTGGCCTAACAAAAGCATTTGATTGTGTAAATCACACTATTTTACTTTCCAAATTAGAATTTTATGGCATTGCAGGAAGCGCTTATAACTGAATGAAATCATGCCTGAGTGACAGGTATCAAAGAGTTCTAATAAAAACACTAGTTCCAAAAATTATCTCTCTGACTGGGAAAAAGTCAAGTTAGGAGTCCCACAAGGCTCATTTCCAGGTCTGTTGCTTTTTCTCCTTTACATCAATGATTTGCCAGGTTCAATAAATAATTTATCTAAACCAACACTGTTGGCAGATTATACCAATATAATTTTTACACATCCAAATCCTATGGAACTCGAGGAAGAAATTAATAAATTGTTTAAGAAAATAATAATATGGTTCCAAATTAATTTGGTGTCACTAAATTTAAACAAAACCTATTATATGCAGTTTCTCTCAAAAACTAATTATGCAGTTAATGTGAATATAAGTTATAAAACTAACCGAATTAGTAATGTGTACTATACAAATTTTTTAGGTTTGACATTGGACAGTACACTGTCTTGGAAATCACATATAGACCAACTTATTTCCGTTCTAAATTCAGCTTGTTACATAATCAGGTCTCTGAAGTCACTTATTCCCTTGGAGACTCTAAGAAAGATCTATTTCTCTAGTGTGCATTCCATCATATCTTACAGTACAATTTTTTGGGGTAACTCTGCCTACAGTAATACCATTTTAAATTACAAAAGAGAGTAATAAGAATTATGATGAATGCTGGAAAGAGAATCCTGCCGTGAGTTGTTTAAAAAATTAAATATTCTTCCCCTACACTCACAGTACATATTCTCCTTATTACTCTTTCTCCTTATTACTCTTTGTAGTTAAGAATATAAATATGTTCAAATCCAATTCGGTGGTACATTCTATTTATACAAGACACTGTTCAGACCTGTATCTGTCCTCCGCGCATTTGACTAAGGTACAAAAGGAAGTGTATCAAACAGGAATCAAAGTATTCAATTGCAATATGCTTTCTTTTGGGTAATTCCCTGGTGTTGTGAGTTCTAATAGCCAACGTTTCGGGACACTCTATCAGTTCTATCTTCATAGACAGGTGGATGAAGTATGACAGGGGATGGGATGTGTGGTGTATTTATACCTGACAGGGTTCTGGCAGGCAGGTGGAGGAGCCAATGGAAGGCGAGTGACTGGATGTGGGCGGGTAGGTGCACAACAGGTTGTGGAAGGGGGAGGTATATAAGTGCGTGTGCGGGTGGGATCACTGTAGTGTACTTGGTGGCTGTCTCCTTTTCTTGAGTTTGTGTAGCATTGGTTTCCAGGTTTTGCTAAGGTTGAATCCCCCATCTCTGTTGATGTTATTAGGATGCATCTATATTTCGATGGCTTCTCTGATGAGACGATCCATGTAGCCGGTTTTAGAGGAGAGGAGTTTAGTGTCCTGTAATCTGATGATGCGGTCATGATTGAAACTATGTTCAGTAACCGCAGATTTGTCGAGTTGAGCCAGTCTGATGTGTCTTTCAAGTTCTTTAATGCGGAGCTGGATGGACCGCCCGCTCTGTCCGATGTACACCTTGCCACATTCACAAGGGATCTTGTATATGCCGGGTGTTTTTAATC
>Ga0131853_10025116_pt1 | contig 10739 bp, 7 predicted proteins | sample TergutLab28metaG_FD_92764 | JGI IMG/M metagenome (GOLD analysis project Ga0131853, IMG submission 92764) | Labiotermes labralis P1 segment gut microbial communities from Petit-Saut dam, French Guiana - Lab288 P1 (version 2) (version 2) | ecosystem: Host-associated > Arthropoda: Insects >... | reverse complement strand
CGGAAGAAGAAACGGATCTTAAGGCAATGCATGTGGCTTGAGTGTTTTCAATAACTTCTGAAAGTAAATGTAAATTCTAATGAAACTCTTAATACTGTATGTCATGTCTATCCTTGGAGGTCACAGCGACAACTTTGAATTGTCAGTAGAGGATGCTGTAATTTGCGTGGTAGCATCTTACACAGCAGGAAGGTCATATGTATGTGATTGGGAGGCTGAGAATGAATACGCATAAATTGGAGGGTGGAGGGCAGTTCACTGTGTTTTTATAGTAAGGACATGATAACTAAGCTGACACTTTTTTTTCACGCAAGTAATGCTGGTCTTGTGCTGATGTTCAGTGGGAACACTTTGTTATTGGTTACCAGCAGCTCTCCCGTAGTAAATGTTAAACCTGGAATAAGGGGAGATATAATAACACGTATTTCAATTAGAGATCTTTATAACGAATTCTGTATGAGGGTTTAAATTTAACTCTTAAACATTCCATACCAGCAAGTTTCAAGCTTTCCTTTATAGTTTATCTCTGCAATATAGTGTGTGTGTGTCTTGTTCTCAGACAGTAATGTGACATTTTGTGAGGAAAGGAATAGTTCTGACAATATATTCTGTTTATTTGTGAGTTGCTCACAGCAATTTCCAGCATACTGTATTCAAATATGTCACTGACGCTTCCTTCCCTATTTAAGGTACGCGTTCGTTCCCACTTCAGTATAATTACGTTACGAAACTCGATAACTAATTAAAGCATAGGTTTATTATAGACAGGATTCGAACATTTTACAATACTGCAGATAAAGTTTACATCAAACAATAATTTACACCAGGCTATATACATATATATTCACCGCGTTTTATGCGTCATAACGGAAAGCGTGCGACGTGAAAATGGTGAAGACTTTGCGAAATGTTCAACATCTCTGTATATTCCAACTAGTAGACGGTTTATAGTTGCCCAGCTGCTGAAGCTAATGTGCTTGGGGTATTGCAGAGGAGAAATTTAAAATGTTGTGTTATAGGCCGGCTTATAATTGGCTAATATTTTACTGTTGAATGTTGTTTCTAAGGTCTTGTTTTTTGTTGTATAAAGAGCTTTTCATATTTCCAAAGCTACAGACCTTTAGAAATTTTTTAGCGATATTATGCTCTCCCTTCTGTAGTTCGGTCGCAAAGATCTGCCATGCAGGAATTGCAGAATGTGCCACTTAATTCTACGACGTCGACGGGCTCATCCGACAAATCTGCTTTCTGTTGGCTTAGGAATGCACTATACTTGTGGCTTGTTTTATTATTATTTTTTTGTTGAGTTTTCCTTTAAGTTCTGAGGAAGAATGATGGAGAGTGTCGTGTTCGGAATTGTCGTGTTTTCATATTATATCACAAAATCAATTCACAATCCAGGAAATGAACAACCAGGTTTCGGCTTCATTATTCCCCTGTTGCTGTAACGGTGTGGAGGTGCGGATAAATAAACATGTCGTACAGTCCATCTCTCCTAGTTCAGGATATGTTTGCCGTTATGTGAAATGTTGTTTACATAACCTCTTGTTTTCAAGTTTTAATTTATTAAATCAAGAATATGATAGTTTGAAAATGGTGAATTTTAATAGACGTACCATTTATAAAATGTTCCTTCCTTGACTTCTCAGGTTTTCTAGGGCAAGTCAATAAGCTGCCGAGCCGAAATCATGCTGTAAGATACAGCGTACTCCTGAAGCACAATGAATGTAAAATGACATCTGCATTTGCAGTCTGAATCGTCAGGTTTTATGACGAAGACTGTACTTTTTGCTGCATTGTTCAGAAAGCAGACAACGAACCGGTTAAATATCACAACTAGCGCTGTGCCTTACAATGAAGAAAAATATATTTTAACTTTTAAATGAATTGTGTGTCGCTAAAGAACTGCGATTTATAAGAGTTCATATAGAACGGACAATTTGTGTCTCACTTCTGTACCACAACAGATAACTCTGGAAACAAGTGACCGTTTTACAAGAAATTCTGCATGACATTTAAGCTACATCCGTAACTTTTTTGATATTTTGTGTCCAAATTCCTATAAATTCGGCTATGCAGTCTTGCGATGTGAAAATAAAATCTCGATGCAATTTATTAAATATTGCCAGGTGAGAGACCCTTTAAGTTATACAACTTGTTCGTGCAATATGCTTGAAATTTATCGTGGGAAATGCGCTTAAACAAAAAATTTTAATTTACACAGTAGTAAAGTAAAAGATTTTTTTTTGCGGATTTTAAATCCACTCTTTAATCATATTAGATTAACCGATTCCGCGTGCAAGGAAAAAAATCGAGTACAAAATATTACTTTGAAGAATTACATCAACACTTACGCATTTCTTTGATAAAGGATAGTGTTTTTAAAGCTATTTATAAACGAAAGCCCCTTAAATAATGCAATTATCAGTAATTTACAACAGATAATGGAGACATGAGATCCGTGATTCTAGCCTACATAGCCATATATACGGACTCTTACATTTCTAAGCCCATAAAAGCAAAGGAATGTATGTTACGTACTTAGAATTATTTATGTGTAATTCTTTATGACCACAGAGCCAACAATTTGAAATGAACACACTGCATTAAGGAAAGAAGAAGAAGAAGCAGATACAAAGCTGAAGCGGAACATAAGTGCTATGCACATGCAGGTTACTCACGTTAAAAGATGCGGAAGACATTCACACATTTAGCTTGGCCTGTATCCGTTTCGTTGAAAATGAAAATGCCTACCGAGAGGGAACATGAATTTTCCCGATTCTTTAACTGAATTTTCGCAGCAGAGTTCGCATGCGGAATACTTCAACATCCGCATATCCTCTTTTTTGGACGTGCTCTTCATGTGCATCATATCAGTTGTAACCTGCCGATTTATTTGTTTTTCACGCACCTGCCGAAATTCATTAGCGTCGCGGTGGAGCTCCTGTGTTTTATTCGAAAGCAGTCTGTTCAGCCGAAAAACCGGCTGTCCTTACATATTTTTTTTTTTACCAAATTACTCCAAGAGAATAGAGTACTGTAATTGTCGAGCAGCTCGAGGTCTTTAAGTCTTTTTTTACCTTATTCTAGATATTTTTTCGTTACTTATGCGTTCGATTTATGTTGTATAATCCACGGATGAATTCAAGAGATCCATCTCATGAATCTTGGTGGTCGATTTCACGTCCTTACCATCAGAGAGCGGCGCAGATCAGAGACACTAGCGATACTTAACTGTGGTTGACACCAGGAGCTGTACGAGGGTATCTGTTGCCTCTCATTGTTGGTCTAATAATTTTTAAAACGTTCCCCGCTGTGGTTTACACAGTACAATGCGTACACGCGCCGTTTGTGTGCGATACGGAGGTCCTGCCGTTCAATCTGAATTGTGGACAGGCGTTACCAACATTGGGCCCAGTTCACACTGGAGCGCTGTGAAATGTGTTACGATAAATATTGCTTCTGCTCTTAGTGACAGTAAAATATGGCAATATTATTCGCACACTGGCTTTGTTATATTGTGTCGTTTCTCTAATAATTAGTTGTTACTTTGAGGTTTGGTTAATAGGTTTTACTTGGTCACATCTACACCAGTTATTATGAGTGTCAGCATATTCAGCTAACCATATCATTACTTAAACAGAGAGCTTACCTTTACCTTCACTTTGACAGTTACGTTCCTTCTACACCAGATGAAAACTTTGCACCATCATAACTATCCAGTTGACTGGTACTGACATTTTCTCTGCACGATATATTAAAGTTATTCTGCCTTAACTCGGCAGCTAGGGACTTCAGTCTGGAAACAGTGTTCCAAGTGAAGATGAGGTTGGAAATAAGGTGGAAGACGCCTTGTACTGCCCATCCATACCTCATAACTGTGATGTGAGTTCACTTATAGTAAACGGGCATTCTGCAAGGGAAGTATTAAGAAAGTACTTGGATGTTAGGTGGAACAACCACGTGAGAAGGAAGGACTCTATAATGTGGCAAACATGAGGATTTATGCGTTTGAGTTCATGTTACTTTTACTGTCAATTTGCTCTTAAGAACTTGTGATGTAACAAACGTAACAGCCAGCCTGGGAACACAAGACAGGGATATGAAATTTTGTGGTTAAATCCGAAGATGAATACATGGAAAATGTTGAAACTGGTTAAACAAAATGGGCTCTGAGAATGTGAACTGAATTTAAGTGTCTCGGGTTTGGATAAAATTTAGGAAGACAGTTAATCGAGTTGAGAACAAGTTTCTTCTTAAATTATAATCTTGAAGATTACAGACAAAACTATCCGGTTTATGGTCGTGCTTAAAGTTGTACAGAGGAAGAGATGGAGCGCTTGAGCTCAATCAGAAAGTTCGTTCTTTACATGGGTTCAATTCCACACACTTTCAAAATAAGACTTTATAAAACAGTTTGGTGGTGGTTCTTTTGATTGGTAATGCGGGAAGAAGGTCTTAGTTATTTAAGTTCATGTATGCTAATCTGGCAATCACAGTAACGCGAATTGATGTATATCCTGATATCGGATGGTTCGCCCATCACATCTTCGTCGAATGTCATACTTATCACAATCTGTGCTTTGGTTGGGAACGAGGGTAATTAAAAAAATGCACACTGCAAGGTCTACTGCAAGATCACTTTCGGGTGTTGTTTTATCTAAATTTTCGGAAAGTAGAGGTTCTGCAGAAGAAGAAGAATTTACAAAGATCGGAGAGACTTTTATGTGATATAGGTCTAAATTGTCAGGTAGGATACAGGCCTGCTATCTAAGCGTTGTGTGGGTGGACTGAGGAATACTGTGATATGTTAAAATAGCCTTATCAAATACGTTTGTTTTTTGTCATTTATTTGGGTGGTATTCATTAAATTTTGATCTGTAAGCCTACATTATTTTTAGGGCTTTCCGTGATCCTTCAAACGAACGGATCAGTATGAACAAATGATCCTGTTGTTCAGTTACCTGACCTTTTTAGAGGGCGAGTCACACGCGATGTAGATTGAAGGCTTGGTGAAATATACGTAGGTACACAGGAATAATTGGTAGATTTACCTAAATGCGGAGCGGTGCGCTCCTGTGAAGCGCGCGTGCTGCAGGCTAGCAGCTGAGGTGCTTCGGTCCAGATCAGATATCAAGCTGTTCTTGACACCAACCACCACGCACTTAGTTCTATATAGGCCACTTCAATACATTTCTCGCCTTCGTGAGAAGATTTTAAATACCCGTTCTCTGCTGCCTGCAAGAGTAACACATCGCAGGACAATATAAAGATCACTATCGCAGTAGTTTCTCCCCAGAATTAAGCTCACGTAACCCTTTCAGTGCCGGCACCGTGTTTAAAACTTGTCTGGCAGTCTTGGAGACAGTATTCAAGTGTGAGTGGCTCGTACTTTAATTAGTTAACTCAGTAAAACTAAAGCTGTCCATGTTCCTAAATATTATACCAGGAAAATTTATCGAAGGGCATGGCATTAGATGGAGGTGAGTGGTCCACATTGCTCTCCAGTAGCTTTAATCTCAGAGTGCCTATAGCTGATGAAGAGTAGGATCAATTCTCCTGCTTGACTGTAGTCACCTCGCGTTCTCTTGATTCACGCACGATTCAATTAATTACTGTGACATTGCTACAGGAAGAATGATAATGTTAAGAACTTTGGGGAAGAAGCCATGGCACATACGGAGGTTACTTTGTGGGATTTGACTGGATGAAGAGATTCGCGAAGTCGAACATATTCCGAGTAAGGTGTAGATGGGCACTTCCAGAGTACTGTGTTAGTGTGACTCACGTATTGCGAAATCTGCATTTACATGTGCCACTCTCGCACAAACTTACATATCATAGTACCTAAATGTACAAGGGTAGAGAAGCTGCACATAAAAGTTCCCTTGTACAATGCCCTAATCTAAACCACGCATCATTGTGGGCGATATAATCTCTTTTCACGATGAATTTTATTCAACGTCTCCCTTCTTTGTAAAGTCCGTCTTCATTACTTGTAGTCTCGAATTATGAAAGGGCTAACCGCTAGTTTGCCAGCCAGGCGGGTAGTTCACAAACTTTTGAAATTGCGGGTCGATAGCTTTCATGTCCCATTGAAATTGGCTTTGAATTGTTCTGTCTATCAATTGCCACTAATATGTAGGGCGAAATTTATCCACTTTGGGAAGTTTTACTGCGTTGCAAAATGGTTAGTAGACATTCTTTTAAAACAATTTGAGAGATTAACTCAGGGAAGGAGGTCAATAGTCAGACCGAGACATAGATTTGAGTATAATACTTAAAGGGACTAATGTGTCATAAATTTAGGACAACTTGGATGTTCCAAAAATACAAAAGTATACACAACGTGTCGGATATTGGATCATTTTGGTCCTTATTTAAAAGGGCAGGGAGTCATCCACTTAGCTGATTCCAGCAGAGATAGTTATTCTCAGTCTCTGGTTGTCTTTATTTTTTTTTAGGCTGTAACTTATACAAGAAATTGACACAGCTAAGAACGAAGAACACGTCAGATCCTTCGAGCTTCTCTTATCAATTGCCAGCCTTAGTGCTGATCAGAGGAATACAAACTCGTGAAACTGCTATTACTCTTATTTTCAGCTTTCGGTATCTTGTGTTTACTCCTTTCCATCCGATGAAACTGTAAGTATGCTGAACCAGTTTATGTTCTTACAGAAGACTGTCATCCAAATGATGTCTTTATTCCCGGAGCTCGGTAAAAGTGATTAATAGGAAATGAAAACGGTGTTGTCCCTTTTATGATTGTATGGACGTAATGAAACGTACAGCTCACCTGAATATTACTAAATGTAGGAAGTTGTCATAATTGAAGAGACAGATCAAAGGCGATTGCTGCTAGCTAGTAACTTGTTTGAACCTTTAGAACGTGTTTCCTACAATTGCCATTTCGACCAGTGAAGGCAAATCTTTGTGCGTGGTTGTTAGTTTATTCGTCAGTAGTGTGATTTGAACACGCTCTGCAATCTCCACCTCAGCGAATTTTTAGAGTATGGTATAGGAAAACCTTAGCATTATTTTACTTTGATAGATATTTAGTTGCTCATAAAGGAAAGACTTTTTTCCCTATATTTGAGTAAAAATGTCCACATGTGATATCCTTCCTCTCTCTGGAAACCTGAAATGTGTAGACTATATATTCTCAAACTTTTCGTGCTTGCGGCACACTTGGGATTTTCCTGTCTTTCTGCGGCTAAGTGACATTAGAATAGAGTAATATAATTTGCAACACAATTACCTTATTAACGAATTTTTACTAAAGAAAGAAATAAAATTTTGTGTTGTAGGAATACCTCGAAGTTTTGATGAGAATGTTAATTTAATAATCTTAAGTACATCCAGTTGTTTCCAAAGATTTATTATCGTGTCCATCAGTTTATCCAAAACTTCTACTAATCTCTTCCACTCTCTCTTCAATTTGTGTCTGTATGTGTGATTATAACGAAGAATTTTGTCGGTTATTCATTTTTATGGCTGTAATTCATGTATTTAATTTTATAGAATCTTTCATCTTCTGAGAGCCTTACGGTCCACTTGACAAAAGCTTACGTCACACTTGTTGAGAACGACTGTTGTTGGCTCAGGCCGGTGTTTTCCAATTTAATGTGGCGACGTAACCGTTGGGCACTCGAAAATTTTGCAGAACCGCCAAAGAAATATTTGTATATGAGGCTAAATCGCTAGACCACAAGTAAGTAAGTAATTCAGTAAGGTTAACAACAAGTAGCTGTTAACAAGGACATGAGATCAACACATTACTTAACTGAGCACGTTTATGAGTATATATCACATATATATGTACGAAGAACGAACCGTAAAATCGAAGCACTTCCATAACAAAAAAAAAAGCATTTTCCAAAATATCATTATTGGGTTTATTCTAGTATTGAAAGAATTCAGAATTATTCGAGCGGAAAAAATCATTTAAAATTAGGAAGAAAATTATTTTTAATGACGTTTATAAGATGATAACTTTTAAACTAAAGCTTTTATAACTTAATTCAATTCTCTTGACGAACCATTCTTTTCGTTTCCGGAACGGGCTATTGCGGAAAACCAAGTCGGAACTTCTGGCTTAGACCTATGTATTGCTCCTAAGAAGTTTGGTCTTTATTTGTGTGTCGACAACAAGGCGCACTGCCGTATTGAAATACAGGGTGTCCCAGGAGGAAAGGTCAATATTCTGCGAGGTCATAGTATCGGTCATTTTAAGCAAAAATGTTTACACGAATATGTGTCCTATTCTGAACGGTTTCCGAGATAGAGATATCTGAATGTACAACAGCAAAAGTGTTGATAAGAAAGAGATATTATCTGTACGTACTGTTTCTAATTCCGGTATTTATTGTTCAAGTGACAGAGTTGGTACAGTTTATAATAAGTGTTCGAAAATTCCGCCGTCAAGATCAATGCACTTTGCAACTCGTGTGAAGACATGGCGTGTTGTTCGTCTTGACTTTCCTTTATGCAGGCGATAACATCCATTATGTTAGCGAGCAGTTCGTCTCGTGTATCCACTTTTTTCTGTACACCTCACTCTTCATCAAACCCCATAAACTAAAATCTAACGGGGTTAAGTCTGGAGATCTTGGTGGCCAGTTAATGGTACTGACACGACCGATCCACCTATTAGGGAAAGTGTCATTGAGATGTTGCATCACATGTCGGGTATAATGAGAAGGAGCTCCGTCATGCTGAAAGTACATAGCAATCCGTGTAGCCACAGGAATTTCCTTTAGTTGTTTTGGTAATTCATTTTGCAGAGAGTCTAGGTAATTTTGTCCTGTCATATGATCGTCTAAAATAAAGGGACCAATCAACATGTCATCGATCATTCTGAACGGTTTCCGAGACAGAGGCATTTGACTGTATACTGCAGTGACGGCACAGCTATAGGTTTCACTGGATACCGGTCTTCCATCTGCATATAACAGCAGTACGATGGATTGAGTTAAAGATTCGTTCCATACTTACCGAGTTTGAATATATACTAAATGTTATGAATTTATGGTAGAGTTTGGTTAGCGAACATTTATGACGAGATATAGTAATAAACGATTTGTTAGAAACTAGAGTTCATATGCTTTTCCCCTGAGATTGGACATTTCACAAATTATTGCAAACAAATTAAAAGCATTTACAGATTTACAGTTTGTAAAGGAATGTGCGAGTGTATTGAAGGCAGCAGAAATACTCCGTCCCGAAATCACCAGCTTCTTGAAACTATCAGAATTTTTCACCGCAACAGTTGATCGTGGAATGATTTGGCAAGAGATACACAGCGTCATTTTGAAGAAACTTGAGAAGGTGTGGTGGCATGTTCGGTTGCGGTTAATGGGAGTGCAGAAGTGAAAGATATTGATAATCTTGCTCTTTTATTTGAAGTTGTAAATGAGAAGTAGCCTTATCAATTTGGCCCGTAACGAAAGGAAAAACTTGTGGTGCTGAAGACCTTTCTGAGTTGGCGGATCTCTTAAGCAAATGTGACATGACTTGAGTAAGGATTTTTGGGTTTTTTAGAGACAGAGCTTTGGCTGTAAATAGCTAAAATTAAGTGCCTCAGCAAAATAAACATATAGGGAACGACTTCTTTCTGTTGTCTCCACCGTATTATTTATGAAGAAGCGTTCTGTGAAAAGCTTTTGAAAGTGACTAGCTTGATGGATGGACATTTGTCAGAAAAAACGAATTTTATTCGTGCAAGTGAACTTAAATTGAATCATCTTGAATGTTATTGGAATAAATACAAATGAACATGATGAAATATTTTATTTTACTGATGTGAGTTGACTAAGTTGATTATCTGTTGTGCAGCAGGTATTTTGTTGATTAAGATAGATTATTATGGAAAATAAGATAATTGAAATGAAGTAGATAATAGACGATAATTTATTTGCCGATTGTTCTTTATGTACGTGACAAGATACTTAACTATTCTTAAGAAAGAGCTGCAAGAATAAGATAATCTCATTACAGAAATAGCTGACAATGATAAGGCTTTCATATTAACTTTCGATTGTCAATCAAATTAAAAGTGCGTAGTATTCATTTGGGTTTACACGGGAAAATCCCTCCAAACTTGAACACAACAATGTTTAAGATTGTTAGCTTCTGGCATTCTATCGTGCAATGTTTTAAGTTTGATAAAGCAGAAAAAGATATTATACAAAACATTACGTTACGGGGTTAGGATCAGTCCCCGTCTTCAGGCCAAAACAATATGACTACCAAATTGTGGCCGATGGCCCATAGAAGTTTAGAATAAATTGTCCTGTCGGACACAACTTTGCAGCGCTTATTTTATTGCCTGAGGACGTGGACCAATCCTGTTCCCGTTTTATTTGCTATTTACTTTTATTACTTTATCAATTTTAAACTACCAGGCGTTGGATAAGATAAATGGAGCTGACCTTCAATGTGCGGTACTTTGGCCAGAATCTTACAGGAAACTATTATACACTTTTTACTATATATATAAAACATACGTACTCTTGGGCCTCTATTATTAGGGATGTTTCTCCGACGTGATATTCGGCCATGTCAAAGTCTTGGAAACAGTGTAGATGTAAATATAGAAATAGTTCCCGACCAAATATGCTTCTCAGCCAAAACGTCGAATTAACATAACACCATAAATTGATGTATTCATGTGGATCAATAGAACTTATTCTGGTTTTTTGAGCAGACCGAAATTGAGATAAGAAAAATCAATTTTTTTT
>Ga0131853_10025114_pt1 | contig 10740 bp, 4 predicted proteins | sample TergutLab28metaG_FD_92764 | JGI IMG/M metagenome (GOLD analysis project Ga0131853, IMG submission 92764) | Labiotermes labralis P1 segment gut microbial communities from Petit-Saut dam, French Guiana - Lab288 P1 (version 2) (version 2) | ecosystem: Host-associated > Arthropoda: Insects >... | reverse complement strand
CATCAAAATTAATATCCCGAAACTTCGAACTACAATTTATAACACGTTAATTCGCCCAACAGTAACTTACGCCTACGAAACATGAGTTCTTAAGGATAATATGACAGATAAACTGATGATTTTTGAAAGAAAGATCATGAGGAAAATATTTGGTCTTACAAGAACAGATGATGGCTACTGGAGAATTAAAACTAATCAAGAACTAAATGATATATTAAAAGGACAAAATTTAATTGGGTTTATTAAAAAACAAAGATTAAATTGGTTAGGCCATGTTGAACGCATGGCGAAGGATAATATTGTGCAGAAGATTAAGAGATGGAAACCCATGTCTAAAAGACCAATTGGAAGACCTAAAACACGTTGGGAAGATGACGTTTTGGAAGATATAGAGAGCATAAACATAAGCAATTGGAAGAAAGTAGTACAGAAAAGAGATAGTTGGAAGAAAGTGGTTGAGCAAGCCAGAACCTTATATAGGTTGTAGCGCTTTGTAATAATAATAATAATAATTAGAAGAAGAAGAAGAAGAAGAAGAAGAAGACGAATAAGAAGAACATCATGCAGTTTGTTGTAGGTAGCGACATATAAAATAATTTATCTAACTTTGTGAGGGGGGTAGCCGGTTTCTCCGAAACGTCGCGGCTATATACCTACCGGCCTACACATTTCCACATTCCAGAATACAGTCATTATTAAATATATAAAGCCCTCAATTTATATAAACTACTTCACGGATTTTCACGGCAACGCACAACGACAATGTACTGTCTACAGTTTCGCCTCTAAGCACAAACTGTCTGCAAGCGCGAACGGCGGTCTCGTCAGTCAGTACAGTTGCATTCGCGCTGCTGCACATTTCGCTTTACGGATTTCCGCCTTACGGATATTTCGAACGGTTTATATCCGTAAGGAGAAGAATGGTCGCTAAATGAACCCTGAAGACACGTGTCTCAACGTCATAATTCAAAAGACTTGAACTCTCGGCAACAGTACTGTAGAAAATTAATGCCTATTCATAAGCCTTACCTCCGGTGTGGTTCGTTTACCAACATGTGGTTGCTCAGGTGGTACGGCGACTAGGCTATGGACTAGAACAGTAGTCCCCAACGGGTGGAACCGTTGTTGGGGGGGGGGGAGTGGGGTTCAGTTTTTTGGGAGAGGGTAGAAATCCGTAAGACGTCAGATAGTCGCTGATTCTGCTGGCAGCCCATGGAGCCGAAATGCGTAATCTACCAGCGTCACAAGAAATCAAATAAGTACTGATCGTTACTCAGGTGTAAGTCTTTGACTTTGACAGCGTAAGTGGGGGTGCCTCATCTCGAGGTCAGACTTGCAGAGAAAATACACATCCAGACAAAAACATGTCTTTTCACTTAGTCATTAACCAACTTAATGAACAAAGTCTTGTTTTATAGTAAGTTTATTATATGCCTCTACATGTTTCGAACACTATGTGCTCATCATCAGGAGTCAAAATTGTATTATACAGCATCTGTTATCATCACACTCTTTAGGTGGCCGTCCGGTGCGCAGGTTGGGAGAGGACTGCAGTCCTTTCCCAACCTGTGCACCGGACGGCCACCTACAGGTGTGATGATACCAGATGCTGTATAATACAATTTTGACTTCTGATGATGAGCACACATTGCTCGAAACATGTAGAGGCAAATACTAAACTTATTATAAAACAAGAATGTGTGCATTAAGTTGGTTAATTACTAAGATTATACTGAGATTCACGGTCAGCAAAACATTTAAAAAAATGTCTTTTCACTGTCCATTGGTCGCTATTTATTTGATATTCAATTTATAACAAATCTAGAGTTGAATTTATGCAGATGTTTTACAAGACAGAACACAATATAAAATTTTATCTCACACACTAAAATTGACAAATCTTCAGGTTGCATTAAATACGTGGAATTTCTTGACTAGATGAGGGATTACCAGTGGTCAAACAGGACTCCATTCAGTCGGATATTTATGACACAACCAACTCGCACTCAAAAGACAAGACTATACTTCAGCCAAACGTATTCTTAACTGGGACACATTGATTGCGGTTCATAACATCTGACAGTCTGACTACAAAGGTCAGAATCGTATTCCTGAGCAACCAGAAATAGAGAGCGACACACTGGTGATTGGTTGTATTGTGTCACAGTGCGACAAAGTCGCGTCTCGTGGTGACGGCAGATACCGAACACCAGCTGTCTGGACAATGGTTCATGCGTTGACATTGCGTTTGACACTTGCGGAAGGAACAATCAATACAGTTGATAACGTACTGCATGAAGCAGAGACCTTCTTCAAAAGCTAATAGTTCCTAAGCTAGTCAAGAAATTCCATGCAAGAGCCCGCCACTTGTCCTGATCTTAAGCCACATGAATCCAGTCCACGTCCTTCAAACAGATTTCTTTGAGATCAGTTTTAATACAATCCTCCCATCTACGCCTATGTGTTCAAAGTGGCCTCCTTCCCTCAGGTTTCCCCCACCATTCCTGTATGCACTTCTGCTTCCCCCGTACAAGCCTCAAGCTGTGTCCATATCATACTTCAATTGATCATTCAAACAATATTTGGTGAGCAGTAAATGGTAAAGCATTCCCGCTACAGGCCTGGAGTTGTCCAGAGGGTTCCAGGAAGTTAAGGTTCCCAGATTACATGACAACGGCACAGGATGGTGGTAAGGTTGTCAGCCTTAGGCACCGGTCGCCTTTACCCCCAGGAAATGGTCCTGGTACTCATTTCTGTTAGAGGCTGAGTCGACCCCAGGGCCATAGTGCGATTGGAAGGATTATGTCAATGAAAAATTCCAATGACATTCGGTGAACAGTACAAATCCTTAACTTATTCATTACGCATTCTCCCAGTACCTGTTATCTCGTCCTTCTTAAGACCAAATATCTCTCTTAGCTCCCACTTCTCGAGTTGGGCACATAGTTATTATGTGCTTCATATCTGCTGGGGTGTTACGCCCTTTCGGCTGGCAAATAATAGGTATAACACACAGACATTTCCAAAAAGCGTAATGCCTTCATCTTCAGGGTCTAGCAGTCCACGCCGTACTACATGCTTGTGCTGCGCATTTGTAAAGGTAAAAGGTAAAAGCGAAAGCAGAATTGTCATTGTCAACACCTCGAAGGTACTAGATGGGGCGAGAGGTCAAATGAATTTTAAGCACATGGTTCCGTGCATCGTAATTCAATATTAATAAAAATCCAACTAGATGCAACAGTATGCAGATATTTTTTACTGCAAAATCACTCTACATGTTTCGGGTGTCAAAGCACCCATCATCAGGAGTACTAAAAATTGTAAACGCAGCCTCCGGTACAGGTCATAATATCGGTGCAGCTACTTTCCTCCAACCCGTGGGAATTTTCCATGAAGGGGAGGATTTCCGCAGTGACCATGGTCTGGGTAGGTTAGTAGAATTTAGGTTTAAGGGCCCTCCTGGCACTACATCCTCCTATATCACCAATCACATCATCGGGACAACGTAACTGCGCCTCATGGGCGTCCCAACCTCAGAAATCGGTTACACTCCTGCCATGCCCAGGAGGGAGGACCACGAAGTGCACAAGGACATGTGGTGGGATTGGACAAAAAAAACTTCCCTTCAACGTGGCCAGATCTGGAGTCCCGATCTGGCCACGGTGGAGGGAAGTAGCTGCACCGATATTATGACCTGTACCGGGGGCTGCGGTCACAGTTTTTAGTACTCCTGAAGATGGGTGTGGTGGACACCCAAAACATATAGAGTGATTTTGCAGTAAATAAATATCTGAATACTGTTGCATCTGGTTGGATTTTTATTAATATTGAGAGGTCAAACGCCTCCGCCCGCTTGGCCCAGCCAAGGAGCCCGCGATATCCATAGACTAGGAGCTGAATGGACGCCATACTGCACATCTGTACGGACGTAAATAAATAGACCTCTTTTAAAATGATGTATAAATAGGAGCATGTTGGCAACGTTTGTAAGAGTATTTAAGTTCCCAGTTTATTTCTTCGAGATGCATACAGTGTTTTGGTGAAGGAACCTGAGGGAAAGAGATCACTTGGAAGACCTAGATGTAGAAGGAAGTGATATATATATAAATGGCTGTTCAAGAAATAGAATGAGGATCGTGGATCGGATTGATCTAGCTCAGGGAAGGGAAAAATTTTGTGATCTCTTCGACAAGGCAATAGGGTCCCACAGAATGAGGGCGATGTTGGACTAGCTAAGGAAGTACTGGCTTATCACGAACCCTGCTCCATGGCGTTGGTTATTTATTTAACAGTCAGTCCTTCACTTCACTTCACTTCACTTCCAAATCGGCAGTTACCGATGTGTTCGTTGTGCAGAAAAGTTCATCTTAACACAGCTAGGAAACATGAGGACTAATTGAATATTTATCCAAGCAACACCCCAATAAAACTGATAAGTATGTGAATAACTTCTGTGATTTAAAGCGGTTATTGGCAAACCGAAAAAATATAATATAATATATTTATTTACTGCAATTGGGTTGTTACCCGGTGGCAGTGGTTATTTTATATGTTCACAAAACATGAATTTGTTTACTACTAGATTTCAGTAGGGAGGGCTACATGAGAAGCATGTAGTGGCAACTTGGAATCTTGGGAACCGTCTCAGTATTTGCTTATAGACACAGGGAAACCAAGAAAAACCTGTGTCCAGAGAAAAACCTGTGTTGAGAGAAAAACCTGTGTCGACTGTAATTGAGTTTATAAGATTCCCATAAAAAGCAGACGGGTAAATTTCTCTTTTAGATCTCGTAAGATGTCACAAATTATTGCAAAATCATAACGCTTCGTAACTGCTATTCTTGCCGTGATCAGGTGGTCAACTGCAACTAGCTACACCTTCTGCACTGACAACAAAAGGTACTACATTCTGCAATTAAAAGCACTTAGACATTTCTGTCACAACACAAAATTCGTTTAAACTTCAAATGCATTGCACTTTATGAGGGTAAAACATCGTCTGTAAGGCGGGAATTGTTGGAAGCGATCTGTAAACTATTTCTCGGACACAATCGCTGCACTTACAATTCCTGCAGTATAAACGACAAACATTTTTCTCTGTCTATTTTACTCTCATCCCTCTCTATCTCAAATCGAAAAAAGGTAAGGTACAAAAGTAGAAGTCCCAAGTAATTAGTGACTCCTCCAGCAGTCACGGGGAACGCTACGAGTAGATCGTTATCGACAATTGAAGAGCGATGCTGCGTCCGGAAGATTCTTGACAAGTGAATTCAGTTTGCTACACCGCATACTACCGTACCAGCAGCAAACCCGAGGCTGACTGTTAAGGAATAACGGATCCTTTGTTGCGGAGGGAAGTTAAGGGTCGGGTGGGAGGGGGGGTTCATAATGGAAAAGTGGGGTTTGAAGAAGAGGTAGCGGTAGGCAAAACACCGATTTTTCTGTGTAATTCTGAATGAAAATAGGAGGAAATCTGTTTCTAAGGATTGACATGTAAAATTAAATACGTGTCTGCAGAACTTGCGATTAATGTGGAACAGCCAAGGTATAAGAACCCTCGCTGCAGAACTGTGATATATTTGTGAAGTGAAGGCTAAATTAACAATGAAAAGAACATGGTTCTTTGAAAGCTACGAGTCACGTGGTTATATTCGAGGAATAATCTATAACTTATGACTATTATTCTCTACGCTACAGGAGAAAGAGGGGTTTTTTTCTATTACGAAATAAGAACAGAATACCAAAATATTTGACCCAAATGCAGGATAGCAAACAACACAAACAAACTGCCGAAAATTCAAAGTCGAGACAATGACAAATGATGGAATATACGTCTATAGAAATACACAGAAAGGAACTAAATAAGGGCTATAATTGAATAATTATTGATCTCGATCCTGGTGATTGATGTAGGCTGTGTGTTCAACTGTGCTGTTTTAATGATGGCGCTGCCGCGCAATCTGCTGTCACCGTCTTCAGTTTCCTCATATAACTGGACGAAGTAGGAAGTAGGTTTATTCAAAATACTGATAATTTATAATATAAACAGCCAACTAGATGCAACAATGAAAATTTATTAATAACTTAATCAGTTCAACATGTTTCGGGCGATAGTTTCGCCCATCCTCAGGAGCACTAGACTGTGTTTACAGCTTGTGGTATAATGCATTGTCGGTGCTTTATACCACAAGCTGTAAACACAGTCTAGTGCTCCTGAGGATGGGCGAAACTATCGCCCGAAACATGTTGACCTGATTAAAGTTATTAATAAATTGTTATTGTTGCATCCAGTTGTTTGTTTATATTACTCTATCAATGATGAACGGTCACACAAACATAAAAAGAAACTGATAATTATCTGCAGTACTACACGGCGTCTGGAGCCGGGATAGCGTAGCCGGTGTAGCGACTCGTTAAAGGTTGGACGGTTCGGGGATCGAATCCCGGTGGGGGAGTGATTTTTCGCAGCTATCCAGACCGGCACTGAGTCCCACGCATCCTCCTATACAGCGGGTACCGGGTCTTTCCCGGGGGTAAAGCGGCCGGGGCGTGGCGTTGACCATCCACCCCATCTAGCGCCGAGGTTAATCAAAGAGTGCAGCTATACCTGTATTCCCCCTCTGGCTTGATCTAGGGGGGAACTTTACCCTTACCCCTACCTTTCACTACTCGGCGTCACAGCTCAGAAGACTAAACTTCACGGTTACCGCCACGAGAACTTAACGCCTTTTCCTTTTGCCAGTGCTCTCTGTAGATACTTAATTTAAAATGACTTACGTGCAGCCGGTAAGACACTCACACGTATGGACATAAAATACGAGGCTTTTTCCTTAAATCACGACCAATGGGACACAAAAAAAGATATGGAAACGCGGAAAAGAATGTCTTTCTGTGAACAGTAATGCGAAAGTTACAGCGTCTCTAGGAGGCCTGTACTAGTGATTGAGGAATATGAGGGAAGTCTTCAGAGCGAAAATGGACAAAAGGCAAGGTTGGACCTTTGAAAGAAAAATGACAGACCCGTTTACCAGCTGGAGACGAAAGGAGATGTTGTTGATTATAATACTGTATTACTGTGAGTGACGTCACGTTCTGCTTAAGCCGCCGAGGACTGATGGAAGTATTTTGACAATATGTAATTAATCTGTAGCCTCTATATATTTTACTTTACGCTGTGATACTTGTAAATAATCAACTTGACGCACAATTTTTTATGTATATATTTTTCTATTCTCTACATGTTTCGGGCAGCCATGTGCACAACATTAGGAGAATTATTGGATCAATGCGACACCTGGTTTATGTCACTCTCTGTAGATGACCGTCTGGTATGCAGGAGCATATGCTCCTGCATACCAGACGGTCATCTACAGAAATAAACATACATGAAAATAATTGAGCTTCAAGTTGGTTATTTACAAGGATCATACCAAGCTGTACGGTTAACAAAACATAAAATATTTTAAGCTATGTTTGGAGCAGAGTTTCTGAACCATTGGCAACTGACTTATCCATTTGTCTGAAGAGTGTGTTTCTAAATACGACTCTGTAATTGCAATTTGCTACTATATATCACAATTGCAAGATATGCATTTTTTCCATTTTAAACAAAATTCCTTTATTCCGGCATAGACAATTTGTACAAAATAAATATAAAATTATTACCCAGATATACACGATAAAATGAAGTTGGGGGAACTTGGGACTTACTAAGCCATCTTCATGTTTGCACCGTGCATCAATGATAAACACTTTATTATCCAACTAATGCACAATATATAATATGTAGATACAATTAAAGTTATAAAATATTTAAAAGTGCTCCAGATATGTTTCGGATCACAGAAGATCCATCATCAGGGAGCCTTGTACAGTGCTTGGCTAAAAATTACAAGTATGATTCTATCATGTCCGTTGACATGAACAAGGTCGGTGTTATGGCAGCATATTCTGACCCGTTGTGCGTGTGTGTAGTTCACTGTATATGAGGGCACTCTACACACACGCACAACGGGTCAGAATATGCTGTCATAACACCGACCTTGTCAATGTCAACGGACACGATAGAATCATTCTTGTAATTTTTAGCCAAGCACTGTATAAGGCTCCCTGATGATGGATCCTTTGTGATCCGAAACATGTTGAAGCACTTTTAAATATTTTATAACTTTAATTGTATCTACATATTATATATTGTGCATTAGTTGGATAATAAAGTGTTTAATTACAGAGCTGTGTTTGATAACGTGTCAATTTCATAACATAAAACCTATACGAGTTTTATCCTAATATGGTTTCTTTCAGTCCCTGGATCCTCACATTATCCCAGGTTCAGAACCGTTATTACTTTCATGGTTGAGAAGCTATATATTTAATCGCGTTCATATGGCAGATGGTGTGAACAACAACACCAAAATTCGAGAAACTAACTCAATTCATAAAATCGCGATAGAAACCACACAAGGATAACGACAAAATTCGGTCGTGACGGCGCAAGGGTTAATATCCAAAAATACATAATCCTTTCTCGCATCTCTATTACGTCTTCTTTGTTTATACTTTTATTCTATCACTTATTTTTTACAGTTACTTTATATAACAGATGGGCCGGGTAGCTCAGTTGGTATAGTGACTAACTACGGGCTGAACGGTCCGGGATCGAATCCCGGTGGGGACAAGATTTTCCGCACGTCCAGATCGTCCTTGGGGCCCACCCAACCTCCTGTATAAATGGGTACCGGGTCTTTCCTGGGGGTAAAGTGCGGCAGGGGCGTGCTGCTGACCACTCACCCATTTCTAGTGCCGCAGTCATGGAAGAGTAGAGCTATACCTCTACCCACCCTCTGGGCCACATCGGGCCTGTAACGGGATCATTTTACATTTACCTTTTTTACTTTACATAACAGTCTGTGTAAATCACTCAGGAGATGCTAAGAGTCCTTACAGCCCAGCAACACAGGCACGTACTGTTCGATTTGTGAGACGGCACAACAATAGCGAAAGATGGCCAACAGTATCAAGGGAACTTAAACCCAGAGAAACTCGGGTCCTTAATCCCATACACCAAGGATTCGTAAGCCTGAAAGAAACTAATATTAAAAGGAGTCCAAAAATTGTTATCAAACGAAGCCATATAGGTTGCATGAACTTAGTGCGTTTTAGGGCGGAATTACTATCGCGCGTGGAGTTTATGCTACGGAGGAAGTATGTGTATACGTATTATGGGGTACGTGGCGTCACAGTTCATTGAGGTACTGCGCCACAAGTCGGAGGGTCGAGGGGTTCGATTCCCAGTGGTGTGTTTGGAATTTTTTTGACATAATCCTTCCGGTCGCAATATGGCTCCGGGGTCGAAACAGCATCTATAAGCAATGAGTACCAGGAATATTTCCTGGGGCAAAGGTGGCCGGTGCGTAGGGCTGACAACCTTACCACCTCAATGTGCCGATCAACCTCTTGGATCCCTCAGGTCCTGTCCAGTGGCTGTACAGGGATTATTTTACTGTTATATTTAAGTGTGTGGGCCGTGTAGCTCAGTCGGTATAGCGACTGACTACGGGCTGGACGGTCCGGGATAGAATCCCGGTGCGGACGAGATTTTCGGACCGTCCAGACCGGCCCTGGGCCCCACCCAGCCTCCTGTAAAATGGGTACCGGGTCTTTCCCGGGGGTAAAGTGCGGCCGGGGCGTGCTGCTGACCACTCATTCCCTTCTAGTGCCGCGGTCATGGAATAGTATAGCTATACCTCTACCCACCCTCTGGGCCACACCGGGCCTGTAACGGGATTACTTTACCTTTTTTTATACAGAGGTGTAACACAATTCAACACACACATTTCTAGTCTTTATACAGTATATCAAGCAATTTATTTTAGGATAGCAACCAATATCTGTACATATTAATTTTGGTCGATAAATGCAGAAACATGAACACGTTCGGTTCGGAAGGACGAACTGTACGTTAGTTTGGAACGTTGTTTTGTTGTTCTGGACATGATGTTATGTGACATATAAAACTGATTGAGAAGGACAAAATTTGCACGTGAAATAAAAATGAAAAATGAAAATTAAAGCAGAAATATTTACACTTATGTGGTGAAACAAGAAATGCACAATGGTTAAATATGCTTTAATCTACATTATTATTCACCTATCCGCTTCGGTGTTCTCTGCGACCGCCACCACCATCATCATCATCATCATCATCATCATCATCATCATCAGGGTACCCCCATTATTGTGGTCGCAAGTACCTTCTCCACCAACCCTGGGGTTTTTTTTGGCATAATTTGCAAAGTAATCATGAACCTAGCAGTCGTTTCCTCTGTTTTTTTAACCGGGGGTCTCCTTGTCAGAAAGCATACGTCAGTCAGTGTTTTGTAGATGTCGCTGGGGCAATGAATGATCTCGTTAGGCGGGATTTTGTAACCATTTGCAGAAACCTTACTGTCTCTTGCAGTAGGTTTATGACATTGTTTTGTTAGACGTAGGAAAGATTTCTGCACCGATTTCCTTTCTTTAAATTTTCATCATCATCATCATCATCATCATCATTATCATCATCATCATGTTCCTGAAGGGTTAGGCGTGTTTCCTGTTCCTTGATCCTCAAGATGCAGTTGGTCCCTCCATCTCTTCCTCGGTCGTCCTATGTTCCTTCGTCTTTTGGTTTATATTGTAGTGCTTGTTTTGGTAGTCTGTTTGTGTCCATCCTCTGTACATGTTGTAGCCACTTTTTCT
>Ga0131853_10025113_pt1 | contig 10740 bp, 10 predicted proteins | sample TergutLab28metaG_FD_92764 | JGI IMG/M metagenome (GOLD analysis project Ga0131853, IMG submission 92764) | Labiotermes labralis P1 segment gut microbial communities from Petit-Saut dam, French Guiana - Lab288 P1 (version 2) (version 2) | ecosystem: Host-associated > Arthropoda: Insects >... | reverse complement strand
ATAGCTAATACACATAATTCTAATGCGCCTTTTTTAAACTGTACATTCATACGCTTCACCTCCAGTTACATATTTTGTGTGACAGATCCTGTCGTTTAATCACGAGTACTTGTCATTGATCAGTAGTGATTAATGCTATTATAGCACACACTACTAATTAATGCAAGCTAGTAAACGACTTTTTTTCAAAAAAGTTGAATTTTTTTTAAAAACGCAGTAGTAGCACGTATTTGTCACCTAAATAAAAAGCTGAAACAGTTTTGAATGATGAACTGCTCCCTTCTTGGTAGAGCGTCATTCATTAAACTATTCCAGCTTTATTATTTTTATTTTTCGTACTGTGCTGTAATTGAAGATGCCACAGTAATTAATTCATCACGATCTAACGTATTTGAAACCAAGAAGAACTCTACACCATTGCGTTGCCAACTCAACGTATTATCAGTAATGGCTGCCACCGTTCCATTTACCATCACTGGCTCACCTTGCATAATTTCTGGTGCCATCGTCTGACGCACTCGTGCTGACTCTTGAATAATCGTAAACTCATGATCGCCTGCAAATGTCATAATTACACGCTCACCATTTGTTGTTGCAATTGTCGTTTTGTCGACAAAATCTGAACCGTCTGGAAGATAAGTTGGGTATAATAAAGCGTCTTCAACATTTGTTACACTTACAATGACCCCTTCACCCATCACATCTTGCGCGAGTTCCATGATCGCATCTGCAACAAAGTAATCATCTCCAATTTCATGATTCCATTCAAATGTATCAAATTGCATCGTTAAGCGCGGTGTCCCTTCTACATCACGAACTTCAATATGTGAAGGCGTCAAATTCTTGCGATCAAATTGGATCACTTGTTGGGTCAGCTCACCATTTGCATGATAATCAGCACCGATCGTAAATCTGTAACTATCTGTATCTTCACAAACTTCGAATCCTGTTGTTTCGGCAGATAAGATATCTGTTAGTAAAGACTGATACAAATAAACTTGCGAGCTCGTATGCGGCCACTCACTTTGGAATTTGAATTGCTTATTAAGAGATGGTGTCAAGACAAGCACGCCATCATCATTCTTTAAAATGACTTGCTCATTCCCTGTTGCTTCATTTCTCATCGTTACACGATAATACGCTGGCTGTGCAAAGACAACTTCAACAAAATAAGTATGAATTTGCCCTTCACTTTCAACTTCCATCACACCAGTTGCCAAATATGAGGTTGATTCATCTAAGTTACTAGATAAGCGCCCAATCACATCCGTTTCTGACATATCCCTACAACCTACTAATCCAAATACTGCAACACCAACTACAATTAGTAATAATGCAACAGTACCGATAATTCTTTTTCTCATAATTTCCCACCCCAATTATCATTGATAATCAATGTTATGAGATAGCTATGCAAGTTATTCATAAATGTTACAAAAAAAATCGAACTTTGTGGTTGTGGATGAGGAGAATGACTGCTGTTAAGTTGACTAATATTCAGTTTTTTTCAACTTGTAGCTTTTTTAAAAGCAATATTTCAATTGCTAGTGTTATCTTTACTCAAATCTTCAATTACATCAATTGAAAGTCCTGTATATTTCGAAATCGTTTCTAATGGCATCTTATCAGATAACATCTTTACCGCCATTTCTATCGTCTTCTTTCGCTCACCTTGTTCAATTCCTTGAGCGACACCTAAATTAATTCCCTCTTCTTTTCCCTTTCGAAAATTAAGCGTATCGTGTACATGCTGCTTCATGTATTCAGCCCTCCATTTCCTGCTTGCTTTCACAGTAGCCACCTCATTTTCTAATTGCTTGATGAAGTCACTATCGCTACGATGGCCCTCTAAATAATTTAAAAAGTCTTTTGCATCTTCGCTAATATCACCTTTTGTTCCTTTGCTATTTAAAAATATTTTTGTTGTTCCATCATCAAGTATCAAGTCATCTAATTCCATACAACGATTTTTAAAGGTATAGCGGGCTAGCCCTTGTCCAAAGATGTCCTCCATACAGATGAAAATAACATAACTATCTGCAATATCGATATAATTTTGACCTTTTTCTAGTAAGTCCAGATCAATCACTGAATGATAATAACGAGATCGTTCAGGTAATTCTCCTGTATCGACTGCTTGCATTTCAATATTATAAACTTTCCCCTTTCCATCTTTAACATAGACATCTAAACGAACACCTTTGGCGTCTATACGAATATCAATGGCTTTTTCATTTTCTACATATTCAATGTAATCTATTGGCGGCAAATCTGTTGTTGCTTGAATGATTTTTTTACAAATCTCCTCATTGAGTATGACTTTTGAAAAAATAAATCCGTTACTTAAGGATAGGTTTTCCCAATTTTCGTTTTTCATTTTAGTTGCATTTTTTATCTGATTCTTTTCTACCATTGTGTATCATCTCCAATATCTTTTTTGATGTAGGCAAAAGTACCTTACATTTAAGATATACGCAGAAAATAACAAAAATCGTTGTGAAAACCAAAAGAAAACGCTGATCATTTTTTGGGGAATTTGTGATTACCAAATTTTTTTAATAATATTATAGCATGTTCAAGATTTTTTTGAAAGGTCTATTATCGAAAATAATCATCTTTATCCTGACTTTGTGATTGAATAAAAATCTAAGCACGTGCCTAAACCATTAGAAACTCCACTAATAATCCTAAGATTTCTTTTCAAACCAACACCACAAAAGCCACAACATAATTCTCAGAATGACTTAACGTAATCATAACTTCTACTTCATTAGGCTCAGCAAGATAAGGGGCGCCTGATTCATGATTTAGAATCGAAAAATCAGTAAAACTTTTGCCACTACACCATTCAGGAGCTACCTTATAAATCGCTTCTTTAACAGCAAAGCGACCAGCTAGATATTCTAACTTACGTTTTTCATTTTTAAGCGATTCATAGACTTTTTTTTCTTTATCACTCAAAATCTTTTCGACAAATCTTTCTGCTTTGGTTATCGCTTTAATGCGTGTAAACTCGACGATATCTACACCAATACCTTTCATTTTACCACCTCTTTGTCGAATTTTGGCATACGTTTTTTCTTTATTTTTGACTGATTTTAGGATATAATAATCGCTGGGGAGATTATGAGACTGGAGTGTTTTTTATTTTAGATCTTTTAAAGCAAAAAGATACCTTGTTAGCACAGTTACACCATTATGCAAATACTTTTGGACTGTCACACCCCTATACAGTGAAAAAAAGTCAAGAGTTAGATGTTGTTATCAATCAAATTGTTTTTCAAGATATCCAAACGAAAAAAAGAGCCGGCTAAATTTGATTAACTGGCTTTTTTTATTTTAGTCTAACTCGATTTGTGAACCATTAACTAAGCGAATCTCCCTAATAACTGGTTGCTCATTCGAATCAATCGTACCATTATGATCAAGCGGCGTAACACTCTCCATCACCGAATCCACCACTTCAATCCCATAAATAACGCGACCAAATGCAGCATAATCTCTGTCTAACCCACGCACATTCGCATGCATAATGAAAAACTGCGAACTTGCACTGTTAAAATCGTGCCCCCCACGCGCCATAGACAAAACCCCACGGTCATGATGCAGCGGATTTTCAATCTCATTGCTAGCGAACTCACCAACAATATTTCTTCCAGAACCGCCGAATCCCGTTCCATAAGGACAACCACCTTGCATCATAAACCCATCTATGATCCGGTGAAATGTTAAACCATCATAAAAACCATCTTCAAGTAGCTCAATAAAATTATGAACAGTAATCGGTGCATATTCTGGATATAATTCAGCAATGATCTGACCATAGCCTTCAATATCAATCAAAATCGCTGGCAAATCTGGATTTGGAAATTCGAAACTTTCTAAATCAATTCTTGCTGACCCGTCACGCCCCTCTCCACAAGCAACCATCAAAGGCACTAACATTAACACCATCACAAACACAAAACACTTTTTCAACATCATCTTCACTTCCTAATTAGTTTCAAGGGGCAAATACACAATCACTACTGTCCCTTTTTTTAACTGACTTTTTATGACGATTTTCCCACCACACAAATCAACGATGCGTTTCACAATCGACATCCCAAGCCCATTTCCACTTGCACCATGAGAAGCATCACCCTGATAAAACTTTTCAAATATCCGCTCTCGAACTTTATCAGGCATCCCAGCACCATAATCACGAATACGAATCTTTGCGAATTCACCATCTTTTTTACAGCTCACTTTGAGTTTACCACTTAGCCGAGAATAATTAATTGCATTCCCGATCACATTAACCCAAATTTGCTTCACCATCTCTTCATTGCTATTAAGTTCGATTTCATCGAGTTCTAAATCCAGCTCAAGATCTTTCTCAGTCCACTGCTTTTCTAATACCAATATTGTCCTTCGTAGTTGCTCATCAAGCGAAAAAAGCTTTCGATCTGTTAACGTTTCTTGATGCTCAAGCTTCGTTAGCGTCAAAACATTGCTCGACATTTTAATCAAGCGATTCGACTCTCGGTAAATAATATCAATATATTCCCTTTGCTGCTCGGGATCTAACTCACGCTCCTTAATTTGCCTCGAAAATCCTCTAATAGAAGTAATCGGCGTCTTAAATTCATGAGAAAAATAACTAATAAAATCTTTTTTCAACAATTCAACACTAGAAATTTCTTTCGTCATGCGGTTAAACCCTGTCATTAAGCGATATAATTCTCGAACTTTCACATCCGTTGAAACAGCGACTTCATAATTTCCCTTTTCGACTTCTTGAAGGGCAGTAGACAACTCATCAATCGGGCGCAGAAAAATCTGATAAAATCGGTAAAAGACTAACAACCCAATGATCACACTAATGATAAAGAAGATAACGAGCATTGTTAACATACCAATACGACCAGCAAAGTCTTCAACTTCAAAGATATCACCATGGTAAGCAAGCATCATTAGCATCCCAAGTAAAGCATACATCGTTGTAATGATCACAAAAATAGAGATAATTAGTCTAACTTTGAGTGTTCTGACACGGAATTTTCTCATGCGTTAATGACCACTTTATAACCAAGTCCACGAACTGTAAGTAATTCAAAATCACTGTTTCCTTTTATTCTGTCACGGATCCGATTGACATGAACATCTACAGAGCGCTCATCAGTGTCACTTTCTAAGCTCCAAATATCATCAATGAGTTGCCTGCGCGTAAATATCTTATTTGGGTACGAAATCAATTTGAACAACAAAAGAAATTCTTTTTTAGGTAGGGTAATTTTCTCACCATCCCAAGCAACAGAGAACTCATCATAATTCAAAGTTGTCACCCCAACTTCAACGAGATGATCTGTCGAAATTTTCGCTCGTCTTAACAAGGCTTTAATGCGCAAAATAAACTCTTCCTCATTGATCGGTTTCGTCATATAATCATCAGCACCTTGCGTGAATCCTTGCGTCATATCCGACATTTCTCCTAGTGCTGTCACCATTAAAATAGGCGTTTCGATTCGATGCTCACGAAGCAGCTTACTGAATTCAAATCCATCCATTCCTGGTAACATTACATCTAGCACAATCAAATCAATCGTTACCTTATCTAATATATCCAAAGCTTCCTCGCTAGAATAGGCCGGGAGCGGATGGTAATTTGCTTGTTCTAGCACAGCTTGCATGAGCTTACTAATGTTCTTGTCGTCTTCAACTACTAATATATTTAGCATCGTTCTCCTCCATCATAAGCATATCAACATCGTTTAGCTAACTTGCAACAAATCTTCCTTCACAATTCTCTCTACCATTTCTGCAATTTCTGGTGTATCCATATCTTTATAAGCACCATAAGGAATTGGATCATGAATTTTAATCTTAACAGTCGTTGACAACGGCCATCTTTTCCCCACCATCTCACTGTTGTAAATCGTCATCGGAATAATAGCTGCCTTCGCTTTAGTTGCCACTTTGAAACTTCCCGCTTTAAAGCTTCCGATTGGACCTCTAATCATACGGGTTCCTTCCGGAAAAATAACCATCAATATCCCATCTTTAACTGTTTTCACCGCTTCATTAATCGTTTTCACCGCCGCTCTCGGATTATCTCGATCTAAAAATCCACAACGAATCAGTCGCATCCCACGATTTAGTAAAAATATTTTTCCAATTTCGATTTTTGCGATATAAGCATGACGACGCTTCACTTTCTTAAGCAGTGAAAAAATATCAAAAATACTATGATGATTGCCATAAATAACGCCCGTTTCCACATGCTTTTCATCTAACTTTTCCAAACCTGTTATTTCCGTCTTTGAAAATGTCAGTAACGGCACAGCCCATGAAGTAATCCAGCTTACCGCACGCCAGCGCTGAATATCGCTATACTTATCTTTCGCAAGCTGAATAAACCAGAAATTTAGTGCAATGACAATCAATCCGATCGTAATCAAAATTCCCACCATAATTGCCAGTGTCCATAAAAGTATTTGTAACATTAATTCTTCTTCCTTTCCTTCTCATACATCATCCAACATAAATCATCCGTTTCGCCCTTTTTCATTCCAACCCATGAGTCGAGATCAATCTCAGGAAACCAAGCATCACCTTCATACGAACCCTTGATATGAGTCACATACAACCGATCAGTAAATGGCAACAATTGCTCATATATCTTAGCCCCACCAATAACAAAAAGCTCCTTATCTGTTGGATACCCTTTAATAAATGACTCAATATCTGTGACGGTTGTAACAGCTTCAAAATCATAATTCGCTGTTCTTGTCGCAACATAGTGATGACGATTTGGTAGCGGCTGGTTACGGTAGGATAAAATCGATTCGAAAGTAAGACGCCCCATTAAAATGTCATGATGCATGGTTACTTCTTTAAAATATTGCAAATCTTCTTTAAAATGCCACGGTAATTTATTATTTGCACCGATAAGTCTGTTTTCATCAAATGCCACAATTATTGAAATCATCATCTCACCTCGATCAAAAATTACTTTGATTCATCAAACTATTATACACGATTTACGAACAAAAAGCAAATGACTCATGATATAATTTTTGATTTGTTATACCGCCCAAATTCACCCTAGGAGTTGCTACATTAGACACTTACAGTTCCTTTGATCAATGGATGCGGCTCATAATCAATTAAATCAAAATCTTCGAATTTAAAATCAAACACTGACTTTACTTCACGATTAATTTTCACTTTGGGAAGTGGTTTTGGTGTTCGTGAAATCTGCTCATTGACTTGTTCCATATGGTTATCATAAATATGCGCATCTCCAAAAGTATGAACAAATTCACCTGGCTCAAGACCCGTCACATGAGCGATTATCAACGTGAGCAGCGCATAAGAGGCAATATTAAATGGAACACCTAAAAAAACATCCGCTGAGCGTTGGTACAATTGACAAGATAACTTCCCATCATTGACATAAAATTGGAAAAACATATGACAAGGCGGTAATGCCATTTTATCCAAATCGCCAACATTCCATGCATTTACAATTAAACGCCTCGAATTCGGATTCATTTTAATTTGCTCAACGACATCCGCAAACTGGTCAATCACTCGACCATCCACAGTTTCCCAGCTCCGCCACTGATGACCATATACTGGACCAAGATTGCCTTCCTCATCAGCCCATTCATTCCAAATACGAACCCCATTCTCTTGTAAATATTTCACGTTCGTATCGCCAGCAATAAACCACAATAATTCATGTACAACAGATCTCCAGTGAATTTTCTTTGTTGTTAACAGCGGAAACTCCTCTGACAAATCAAACCGTATCTGATGTCCAAACACACTTGTTGTTCCCGTTCCAGTTCGATCGCCTTTGTGTTGACCATGTTCTAAAATATGTTTAATCAAATCCAAATATTGATGTTCTTGATGAGGTTTCATAATGCACACTCCTAAATTTTCAACTATTAATATTAAACCAAATTTCGCGTTAAAAATCAAGTAAAAAGCACCCATAGTAACGATAAATACATAAACATTTTTATTTCCTCTTTCTACATCCTTATTTTTGGTGTAAAGATTTCCTTTGCACCAAAAATAAGTCCAGTAAGCGGTAGCATTCCCAAGGCAATTGGGGTTGCCACTCAGCTTAAGCGCAATAATCTACCGCAAAAAGTGTGTTTTATTAAAAGAGTTATTTTATGTATTTATCGTACACCCATAAGTGCTTTCTAATCTTATAGTTTTGATTTTGATTTTTCAAATAGCAGACCAATGATCGTAATAATAATAAAGACGACAGCAAATACAAGAACACCCATTCCTTGGTTATAAATAATCGCATATATAAGGAATAAAGCTGCGAGGATCGAAAACCCAGGTGAGATGAATCTCTTGAAAAAGCTAAGTTCTTTTTCCTTAATCATCATATTAACAAAGATCGGAATCATAAACACTTTAAAACTGATCGGCATCAATCCTGGTATATCGAAAAAGAAATCACCATAGAATCCCATACTATTTCCTGCATTTACTAACATCCAAAATCCAATCAAGATAAGCGAAATGGCCATTGAATTTGCAGGCATTTTTGTCGCGCGATCAAGTTGAGAAAAAATTTCTTGACGTGGCCCAGTATTATTGCTTGATAACGCATAAAACATTCGACCTGATCCAATCACTAATCCATTTAGTGTTCCCAAACATGAAATAATAATGAACACGAATAAAATAGTTCCCGCAGCAGGACCAAAAATATTCGAAAATGCCGCCATAACACCTGCACCACTTGTTAATGTCTCAACTGGAGCTGCACCAAATAAACCAACAAAATAACCGATATAAATAGCTGTAACGATGATCATTCCAATCACAAGCGCACGCGGTAAGTTTTTCTTAACATCTTTGATTTCTTTATTAAGGCTCATCGCAACTTCCCAACCTAAATAAGCAAATGCTGTGGCAATAAGTGCAGCAAAGAATGGATTCCCATCTTCAAATGTATAAACAACATCTGAAATATTAGCAACCGTTGTTCCATTAACAAGCCCAGCAATGATCCCAATGATTCCCATTGCAATTAATGGAATAACTTTGATAAAAGTACAAGTAATGTGAAACTTCTCTGACAACCAGGGGCTAAGTTCATTGATTCCAAAAATGACAACCAAATAAAATAAAGCAAATATATATGTTTCACCACTAAAACCTGGATTAACATCAAATCCAAAGAGAATTGTAGTAAAGCGCCCTGAAACCCAAGCAAGAATACCTACAAGTGGCGGAAAAAACATGGTTGCCATATACCATCCCATAATATAACTAAACTTTTTCCCAACTAGCTTTTCAGCAAAATAAGATAACCCTGTAGCATCCTCATCTTGAGATGATAATGTTCCAAATACATAAGCAAATGATAATGCGATTAAACCTCCAAGTCCCCATGCAGCAATCCCCATAGCCATATTTCCGCCAACAGCGGCAAATACAACATCATTCCGGAAAAAGATTCCACTACCAATAACAGTTCCAACCACTAAACAAATAGCAGCGAATAATCCGAATCTTCTTGTTAATTTCTCAGCCATGAAGCAACACTTTCCTTTCTCGTGAAAAAAAATATTTCTATGAAAAAATATTTCCAAATAGAATACCATTTATGCATGCTTTATGCAAGAAAATCTTTCCGGTAAATGTTTTCAGAACAAAAAAAAAGGCAATTTCTTGCCTATTTACCGCAATTCTTGATAGATATTTTGTAAATTTTCAACTAATTTTGTAACTTCAATCTCTGACTTCTCACCAGTCTGACGATTAACCACTTCGACCACTCCATCAGCAATTCCTTTTCCAACAACCACCCGAATCGAAATCCCAATCAAATCTGAATCTTTGAACTTAACCCCAGCACGCTCTGAACGATCATCAACTAAAACATCAAATCCAGAAGCTTTTAAGCTTTCATAAATCTCATTTGTGCCAGCCATTTGCGCCTCTTTTTTCGTATCAACTGTTACGAGATGGATATCAAACGGCGCAAGCGCTTTCGGCCAAACAAGCCCATTATCATCATTTCTTTGCTCTGCAACTGCCATCATCACCCGGCTAATGCCTAGACCATAACATCCCATAATGATCGGCTGTTGCGTCTGATTGGCATCCAAGAACAATGCTCCCATCGCTTCTGAATACTTCGTTCCTAGCTTAAATATATGCCCTACTTCAATTCCTTTCGCATGCATTATCGTTCCATTTCCAATTGGTGCAGGTGCACCTACCTCTAAATCATAAACCTCAATATTAGAAGCAAAATCACCTTCAGTTGAGTAAACAATCGTATCCTCACCCACCTCAGCCAAAGCCATGAACTCAGCAGAACCTGGACCACCCATTTGTCCATTATCAGCCTCCACCATGCGGAAATCTAGTCCACAACGACTGCAAATGTTGTGATATGCTTCTACAAATCGCTCGTATTCAACATCTAACGATTCGTCATCAGCATGGAATGAATAAGCATCTTTCATAATAAACTCACGCCCACGCATCAAACCAAATCTCGGGCGTGCTTCATCACGAAACTTCGTTTGAATTTGATAAAGCGATAAAGGTAACTTTTTGTAAGAATTCAAATAATCTTTCACAACGGTCGTAAGAACCTCTTCATGGGTTGGACCGAGGGCAAAATCTCGATCATGACGATCTTTCAGACGCATCAATTCAGCGCCATAAACATCCCATCTCCCAGTCTGATCCCACAACTCTTTCGGT
>Ga0131853_10025110_pt1 | contig 10741 bp, 7 predicted proteins | sample TergutLab28metaG_FD_92764 | JGI IMG/M metagenome (GOLD analysis project Ga0131853, IMG submission 92764) | Labiotermes labralis P1 segment gut microbial communities from Petit-Saut dam, French Guiana - Lab288 P1 (version 2) (version 2) | ecosystem: Host-associated > Arthropoda: Insects >... | reverse complement strand
CTCACGAGGCTGAGTGGACCCCGCTCCAGACCCACTACTACTCAGAAAATCTGGTAGCGCCGGGGATCGAACCCGGGACCTCTGTATCTGTAGCCAGAAACTCTGACCACTAGACCACAGAGGCGGTCAACATATTGCCACTAGAAATATAAATTTGCTAGGACCAGTTTCTGGCTGAGGTTGTAGGCACCAGTACCGTTACTACTGTACGTTCCCTCTGTATTATTTGGGTGTATATATGTCCTTGTCTGAGGCAGTACATAATACGATCCCTATTTTTAGCCACGTGGAAGCACACGGTATCTTAGAGTTAGTTTATGTTACAAAACTGTTGCTTATGAAATATCGGTTGTACATACTATAAGTACAACTTATGTGGTCGTACCTAAAATCCTACACAATACGTAAGCATGAGTTATCAAGGAACTTGCCGCAAATACGACATTCACTGGGAAAGGAAGACAGAAATTCATACGGCATTATGACTGTATTGCCTACGTGGAACTAGGCTATATGAAAATGGAACTTAGGTAACAGGGTTCAGCTGGTTCAAATTTGAGTCTAGCCGCGGGCTTGTGATAGGACAGCTCGAAAATACACTTAAAGATGAAGGCAGCAAGATCGATCGAAACGTCGGGAATCGCTCACCCAGCGATACAACGCCGCATTCAAGAAGACTTGACTCCAAAATTGTGAGGCTGTTTAATGAAAGGGGACGAAAATGTTTCGCCCTTTTTTTTGGGGGGGGGAGAAGGAAAAAAAAAAAAAAAAAGGAAGAAATAACTTCGGATTTTCGGGATTGTGTTTATCGTACATAAATGAGGATAGTATTTTAAGATACAGGCTGCATATGCACTAGATTTTGTTTGAATGGAGGCCAGTTTTAAAAAAAATATGAACACAATTATACATCTGGAGCCAATAGAATTTCTTGAAACTTGGTACGCTTCCAGCGAATAACAAGCACATTTGTTTTGAAGAAACGTAAATTGAGTATTACAACCGCGCCCGTTCGCTCGTGTTTTAAGAAAAACTGACTTTGTTTGTGTCTGGACAGCATTCAATCTTTGCCAGACACGAGAATAACTACACCGCGCTGACCTGCAAAATCTTGCTGGGTTCAAGTTGAAGGGTCTGGTTTTCTCTCTCCCTGAGGGAAATGTTCGAAACCTACTTATACATTACTGCTCATGCCTTGTTACTATAGGACCTAAATTTTAATGACTGTGCTTAAAAACACAGCTTGTTGACTAAGTTTAGTCACAAAATACTCCTAATTTCCTAAGATTAATTCTAATATCATCCCCCCCCTTTACGATTCTGCCTCCCGATCGGCCTCTTTTGATGGGAATTCCTTAACAAATTTCGCCCAGTTCTTCATTACGTTATGAATGCACTTATCGTACCGTCTGAGCTTACGTCATCCGATTGCGCTAACAGTTTTACGTTCGTCCACAAAGCAAGTCCTTATTTGTGCAAATTTCATGGCTGTTTGCTATTTTATTTTCTTTTGTTGAACGTAAATTACGAACCATGATTACGATTATGCCAGCTATGGTCAATCGTAGCCTGTTTCTCAGGTCTCATCCTTCGCCGATACCAACGTGTCGAATGCTCGGAGTCTTGACTTCGGAACGCAAGATATTCGCCCTCCCTAATTACAGCTGGTCAAGCACAGCATATGTTGTGAAATTTTCCATTAATCAATTCTTCAATACTTCAACCAAAAGCACATTTTGTATTCGGTACATATACTTTTTACCAAATTTCTCCAACATGTAGGAGGGATTTGGTAAATATATATATGTAGCAGATAGATAATATACATTTGGTTGGAGTATTGAAGAAGTGTCCACTACGCAAAACATTTATTTTCTACTCCATGGCTAAGTCGATAGAACGGCTACAAAGACAAATGTCTTCCTGGTTTATTTGTATGTTGCTTTTTCAGCTGCATGTTTATTATTGTTTGAGACTTGTTCAATGGAAAGGAAGTCGAATGGTCTATACCAAGCTTTTACGTATAGGGGCAGGGGAAATTTCCTCCGTCGTATTTGTCACCTTTTACACGGAACTCAATGCACATCATACAGGGAAAAAATTCATAAGGGATCCAAGATACATTGACTGCATAGAAAGAAGAACACTACATCGTAATGACGTATAGTTTTTGACCATATTTATTGAAAACGCCCGTAATAATAGTACTATTTTATTGGTTTTAGTATATTATGTTTTAAAACGGTGAGCTGGGTAGCTCAGTCGGTATAGCGACTGAATACGGGCTAGACGGTCCGGGATCGAATCCCGGTGGAAACGAGATTTTCCGCCCGTCCAGACCGGCCCTGGGGCCCACCCCAGCCTCCTTTACAATGGGTATCTGGTGTTTCCCGGGGGTAAAGTGCGGCCGGGGCGTGCTGCTGACCACTCACCCCCTTCTAGTGCCGCGGTCATGGAAGAGTAGAGCTATATCTCTACCCACCCTCTGGGCCACACCGGGTCTGTAACGGGATCAATTTATTTTTACTTTTATATTTTAAAACTGTTAGTTTAATCACTGTTAAACCGGCGCGGTTTACATTAACTGCAAGAATACTGTAATATAATATGAATTACTTTTGTAATTTTGTATTTTTTTAAGTTTTCAGTCTTGGTGTAGCGTTTCCTGAGGATGGCTTAGATGACGCCGAAACATGTAGGAGCGATATAAGACTGTATTTGTATATATATAAAAGATGTATTTGTTGGTGTCATCAAGGAACTATTTAATTTAGCCGCAGAAATTCGGAAGTGCTGTCCCAGTATTTACCCGTAGGAGCAAAGGAAAACCCACAGAATTTCCTTAGAAATGTTAGCCGAAGGAAGTGTGTTCTGTCCCAACACTTACCCTTAGGGGTGGGGGGAAAACCATAGAATTTCTTCTGTCGTATTAGCGGACCTGCGTTAACAGATTTTTGCTTCGTACATGGCAGTTATCTGGAGTTCTTTTATGTGACAAGTCTGTCCGTACTGAATGTTTGCTCCTGAAGTCTAATTTTGACTTAGTGCCTTAAAAAACGGATTTTTATCACTTCCCGGAACCCAGCTTAACACTCGTGGTAGTTGTTTTGTATACGGAATGTTAACAACTTTGCACTAACGATCTGACCAACCGTGTGAAGTTCTCTGTTATGCTATAGAGTATACAGTTGCTTACAGCTTGGAGTTAAATATAATTTGTCTATGTTCAGCGCAACAGTAGGGATCCACCTTATAATGCTTACAATATCGACGACGTTAGAGGTAAATACAAAATTTGAAATATTCTTTTAAAACTGATACGTTTTCAAGTCAAGTGTACTGTTTCTGAGGAATGGACCTGACGATTGTACTGGAAAGAATGCCCGGAGGGGTGCGTTAAACGTTTCTCCGATGTCATTAGTAGCTGCCATGGCGTGACGTGATCATTTGCAGTCCGTCAGAGCGACTGTCTGAGAATTCATTCGTTACGAGTCCACTGTCGTTAGGCAGTTCACTTGGCAGAGCGTCGCGGTCATAAGCCATGTCGCCTTATTCCTCACGACGCCCCGAGGATTCCACAGACGCCACGATCATAAATTCACTTTGATGGATGAACTGTTCAGGTCCTTTCATCAGAATGTCCCGAGCCGTGTAACTATTTGCAAATTTTATGCGTTCTTGCTGTCGGACCAATGGGAAGAGATCACTGCTGCCAGTTCGCCCACCAGCTCGCTTTTCGATCTCTCAAACAACGAATTTAGATTAAATGTGATATTGCGTGTATGCACTGAAAATTGATCACCTTACTTAGTTCTGTGTCCATGGTCATATGTGGCACATGCTTGACGTAACGGCTGTGTATCTTTTCGCAAGTTTGTTTTTTTTTTTAAAATGTATGTAATAGTTCACGCGGTGAATTCATCGCCTGAAACACTTTATTATCCAACAGATGCACAAATATATAATTCGTAGATACAGTTAGAATTATTACAAAATATTTAAAATATTTAAAATTGCTCCAACATGTTTCGGATACAAGGGATCCACCATCAGGGAGCTTTATGCAGTGCTTGGCTAAAATTACAGTAATGGTGCTTTCGCGTCCGTTGACATGGACTTGAAGATACTTGTAATGTAATGTAATTCGGCTGAAGTATCTTCACGTCCATGTCAACGGAAAAGATAGAACCATTACTGTAATTTTAGCCAAGCACTCTAAAGAGCTCCCTGATGATGGATCCCTTGTGATCCGAAACATGTTGGGAGCAATTTTAAATATTTTATAATAATTCTAATTGTAGCTACGAATTACACATTTGTGCATCTGTTGGATAATAAAGTGTTTTAATCTTCACTGATGCACGGTACGAACATGAAGAACATCGCCTAAAATTTATGCTCTTTCATTAAAATCGGTAATTTCGATGTAAAACACTTCGCGTACGTAATGGAATAACAAGCAGTGAAGTGTTTACTCAGACAAGCACTACACAGTTCCAAATATAATTTTCATAGCTTTGTAACTGAGGAAATAGAAAACGTTGCTGATTTATAGTAGAGACACTCCCCTTCTTACGCTGTAGTAACGTTCCGGAATATTACGAAAGTCAGAATCCAGTATACGTATTGCAATATATACACGTATATACCAGAGGGTCCGGTGTTTGAGCACATGGTGTTGAGGAGAATATTTGGACCTAGTAGGGACGCGGTAACGGGGGAATGGAGGAGACTGCATAACGAGGAGCTAAATGATCTGTACTCCTCACCCAATATTGTGCGGGTGTTAAAATCGAGAAGAATGAGATGGGCTGGGCATGTGGCGCGTATGGGTGAGGAGAAGGGGGTGTATAGGGTCTTGGTGGGGAAGCCAGATGGAAAGACCACTGGGGAGGCCTAGGCATAGATGGGTGGATAATATTAGGATGGATCTCCAGGAGGTTGGATATGGGTGTATGGACTGAATTGAGCTGACCCAAGATAGAGACAGTTGGCGGACACTTGTGAGTGCGGTAATGAACCTTCGGGTTCCGTGAAATGCGGGGAATTTCTTGACTAGCTGCAAACCAGTTAGCTTGTCAAGAAGGACTCTGCATCATGGAGTAAGTAATATACCAGAGGGTCCAGTTGAAATCCAAACTCAAACACACTGAAACCCGATCGGCTGCTGCATGTTCGGCCCGCGGCCTGCGTAATCGCCCATCACTATGCTTACGTCTCACTGCGCTTTCATTACCGCGAGGGAGAACGAGGCGCGCGATTCGATTTTTTTTTTCTTTTTACTTTTTAAAATCGCGTAAGCCGGCGAGTGTTTTACTTCATACTCTTCCGACGTAACGAGAAAGACGCGTGGCGTTTCTGTGTTCATAATTCTCGAGATATGCGAAGGTATTTTTAACATTATTTAGGCTTATGTGTAATTGTCAATCATCACACCAAATTCCACACAGGCCTGCTAGTTTTGTCTGAAATATGAATATCATGCTGTCAGTACTGTATTGTAATAGTTTAAATTTTACACCACGTGCCGTGATCAAATGGGCCAGTTTCCTCCGAAAATTAGTAGACCGTTTTAAACCTAACACGGACATTATAGTAAAGGTAAAGGTAAAGCAGTCCTGTTACAGGCCCGGAGGGGCCCAGAGGGTTCCAGGAAGTTAAGGTTCCCAGATTACATGACAACGACACAGGATGGTGGTAAGTTGTCAGCTTTATGCACCGGCCGCCTTTACCCCCAGGAAATGCTCCTGGTACTCATTTCTGTTCGAGGCTGAGTCGACCCCAGGGCCATAATGCGATCGGAAGGATTTTATGTCAATGAAACATCCACTAACACCAGCTGGCATCGAACCAGCGACCTTCCGATTTGTAGCACAGCACCTTAACCGCAGTGATACCGCGGTCCCCCGGACGTTATATTACCATAACGTAACTAATTGTAAAATAAACACTACTTAAATTTGAATTCGTACTTCTCTTTTTAAGTACGACTAACCTAGTCTTGTTTTGCCATCGTGTTGTACTACATGCATATAAATATTACAGCTGCTTTTTAAATATTTTTGCTCTGTACTTTTGCCCATTTCAGACGGCCTAGTTTTTACAAAGAAAAAGGTAAGAACTGAAACATAATGGAAGACACGAGACGATTTCGTTACGTTACCAAGCAACGGCATTGCTCAGCTTCCTTTTATACAAATGACAAATGAAGTCGACAGCTGCGAATTCTTGCGGTTTGAATCACAGTGGATGTACTTCAATTGTTTGTGCATTGTAGCGGTTTCCTGGAACGATATCAGCTTTTTTGTATACACCCACGTGTAATTTTTAAGCCAAATTCTCGTAAACAAGTGAAGTTGCAATAGTACGTACTGCGAACCTCCTATTTGTAGCGCTGTACTGTGAGAGTAATGGTAATTACAGTACGTTAGTGCATAGACATGTGTGACGAGGAACTTTTAACTTCCTATTTTCGCCTACTACAATAGGGCGATTGGGTGAATCAAGTAGAGATGGATGGTACATGCAGGACAGATGAGTTAAGAATAAATGTTGGGGAGATGATAAAACAGATCATGTAAATGGAGTCCATTATGTAGAACAGATTATGGATTAATAGACTGATTATATGAATAGACTGTACTACTATTTTTTCTCAAGAGAGACATCCCCGTTGTGTTGAATATAAGCTGAAATATAATATAAAAAATATATAATACAGTCTTACACAACTTTATATTTCATTGTATTATATTCGATTATAATTCCAGCTACATGTTTCGGCCCAAATTTGGTGTCATCTTCAGGCTGATCTATGAACAGGTGGATTGTACATTTGATAAAGCATTATCAGGTAGTGTGTGCAATTGATAAAGCATTATAAACTGTATACTCTACCTGTTTAAAACTGAGCCTGAAGATGACCCTATATTTGGGCCAAAACATGTAGCTGGAATTATAATTTAATATAATCTAATAAAACATAAAGTTGTATATGACTGTACTATACATATTTTACATTATATTTTACATCAGGATAGACAATGATGGCGACTTCTCCCGAAGACGCAGATGGAACCTTGAAATTCAGTGATGGAATTTTTTTCGTTTAAGTGGGCGTGGCATGTGGCGAGTGGGAGTGGGGGAGAGGAGTGGTGCATACAGGGGTTTGGTGGGGCACCTGCGTGGTAGATGCTACTTCGAAGAACTAGGCATACGTGGGAGGATAATATTAAAATTGAATTTTCAATAAGTACAGTGAGTCGGTGTGGGCTGCATTGATCTGTCTCAGGATGGGGACCAGTGGCGGGGAGTTCCGAACGCGGTTCTGAACAGTATACCAACACATTCACGTCAGTAAAATATGCTTTATCGTGTATTATTCACTGACTTGTATCGGTCACTCCTGCGACCATCATTAGGATGTCATACAATAATACAAACAATGTGCAAATATTTATCTTAGTAATTAACCAACTTGATGCAAACATTTTTTTTTGTTTTACAATGAGTTTATTTCATGCCTCTACATGTTTCGAGCACATGTGCTTATCATCAGTATCATCATCTGGTATCATCACACCTATAGGTGTGATGATACCAGAGGCTGTATAATACAATTTTGACCTCCGGATGATGAGCACATGTGCTCGAAACATGTAGAGGCATGAAATAAACTTATTGTAAAACAAAAGTTTGTGCATCAAGTTGGTTAATTACTAAGATAAATATACTGAGATGCACGGTCAGCAAAACATAAAAAATGTTCAAATAATTACACAAAATATATTTGTTTGAATTCTTGTATAACAACATCCTGATGATGGTCGCAGAAGCGACCTTAACATGTCAGTGAATAATACACTTTAAACCATATTTTATTCACTTGCATTTATTGGTTTTATACATAGCATAAATCTTCTTTCCGTGAGATTTGCCAGTGGTTAAAATTTCTCCTGAATGGGTTACGGGCCCATAGGATTGCTACCTTTAGCCTCTGGACTGGTATGTTTAGGGATGGCATTTCCTCCATTCCTGGTGAAACAGTTATACCGCTCTGACTCGTCCATTTCTTCGTTTGTGAGAACAGGGTATCCCACGAGAAGGTGAGGATGACTGTTGGGTAGGATAGGCTCTAGTATTACGCATCACTACCCCTTATACTCAGGGTAATGAAGCACTACTCCCCAACTGGCAGAAGGAATCATGGAAGACCTTTGAAGAGACTTCTGGATACGTGAGACGGGAACGGGTCAACAGTGGCCCAACTCCATGAAAGATAGTTGATAGATATAGATGATGATGATGATGATAAATATTCTTTGGTGCACGAATATGGAGCATACAGCGGTTATGAACCTTTGGGTTTCGTAAAATGAGGGAAATTTGGCTAGCTGCATAGCTAATAGCTCCTCAAAAAGTACTGTGATCCATGGAGTTACGGAGTTAGTCGGTTTATTAATCAATGAAGCCCTTCTACCAGTAGAAGATGACTTGTTAGTTGTGCATGAATTCTAAAGCGAGGCGATAAAAATCATTTAATCTTTTAAAGAGTGAACATAATCTGCTTTATATAAGGAATCAGTCCGTACCGCGCAGTAAACACTTTCCACCACGGTTATAAAAACCAATCAGTCAATGATGTGTACAGCAACGGTCGCTGTCTGTTTTGAGATCCGTACAAAACATTCAACGCAAAGCGAGCACCATGTAGAATTTTTGAATGTTCAACCTGGTGGTACGTAAAGAAACCGCCAGACTTTGAAAGGTTAATGATGATAGTATTAGGCCACTTTGCACGTCACCACATAACAGCGATTATGAACCGAACGCTTCAAAACGTGGAGAGTAACAGAGCGTATGGGCTGTTTTACAAGAAGAACTGCATATATCATTAGCTTACATTTACATTATATTATTACTCAATCTTAATTCCCTGGCTGCCCCAACAAAACTGGTGATTTTGACATTCTGCATTCTTACGACATCTTACGAAAAGCTAAGTAACTTGATATATCGATGTAGGTCTGGAGGCTTATTCATAAATGGTATGTTCTTTGCTGATCTGGCACGTACGAGTATTATTTTTCTTTGCTGAATTTTTTCCTATAGCAGGTTTACCGGTCATGTTCTGTCAAAAGGTTAGACTGTGCAGTTATCGTGCAATAATGCGATCTTAGCGGTACGTACCAGCGAGAGGTGCCACAGTTTGTGCGTCAGCGTGGTCAGGAACTCCCTCTTGTGCGGATCGTATCGGTCAGAGGGCTTAAAGCCCCTCTTGTTGATGACGACGCAGTTGCTGGTGCTTTGGCTTCTCCTGAGGGTGTTGCTGGACTGCTGTTGGTAAAACCTGTGCAGGTTGAGCACGTTGCTGGTACTCTTGCTCGTCGTCAGATTCATTTTGATCGATAGTTCACGCTGCAACTTCACTCAAGGCTTGTCATCTTTTGATTGGGATCTGTCTTCGCTCTTCGATTTTACTGCTGCATTGCCCGAGATGCTCCACGCGTCTGAAGAAACGCTCGTTGTTGCACATCACTCTGCATTCGTTTCTATATTTTGCATGACATTTTCGTCCCAGAGAGGTTAAATGATTGGGGAAGTCATTGTTAGAAGAACTTGCACATTGAAGTTGCCATGCTTTGTACTACGCTAAGGAGGCACGGTGTATGTCACGGAGGTAAATATTTGCGCCTGGTTACATGGTGGTTAGGGATGAACTTTAGCCTAAGGACGTCTTTAATCATCGTGAAAATTTCGTCGGTATCCACAAGATCTGAGGCTGGACCCCCCGGATAGATTTCGGACATATTTGTGACGAAAAGTGCATTGTCATTATTAGAATCTGAACCTGCGTCGTTTAGCATTTAGTGTCCGCGATTTTGTTAGGAGGTTGGAGATAAATTTCAGACAGAAGCGCATGAGGTAATGGTGACGTAAATTTGTTCGAAGAATTGCAGAATGATTTGGACGAACAGGTGTTGGAATTGATATATTCAGAAAGGCGAGGGAGTGAAGCAAGGTGGTAGTGGGTAGTGGAGCATGGGGAATGGCAAGGGTGTAGGACAAGGAATGAGCAAAGAGAGAAACTGGAAATCGGATGTCCTGACTTGGGAGGAGGGAATCTGTAATGGAATACGTCAAGTACCTCATAAATATAGAAATATTATTTGATGTATGTTTGTCCGTGCATCGTTGTATAAGCGCAGAGAGGTAAACCAACTGGATGTTACTGAATGGTTTATTGCACTTATAATCTGCTCAACATGTTTCGGGCACTTATATGTCCATCATCAGGAGCTCGAGACTATACTTGTGTTATTGCCGCATATGGTGTGTAATGCTTTGGTTGCTGGTGGTCGGCGGTCAGTAGCAGGGCGGCAGGCTATGCGTCCGGGATGAGGGAAGCTGCTCGAGCAGGTATATGTCATACAGGTTTGCTGACAGCTTGCTAGCAAGCTATCAGCAAACTTGTATGACCTATACCATTGCTTTGTGTACAGCGAAAAACTCCTGATGATGGACAGAGGAACTGTGCGAAACATGTAGAGTTTTATTCCAAATATAAATTTGATAAATTAGTGCATCTGGTTGGTTTTATTACAAGAATTTATCACGATGCACGGTCACCTGAAAGTCAAATTCGGACAAATTTCACCTTACTTTTTTTTCTATCCGTTCTCAATGTATGCAGTAATTTTCATGAGGCTCCCCCTATAACATTTCTCACATTCCGGTAAAT
>Ga0131853_10025109_pt1 | contig 10742 bp, 7 predicted proteins | sample TergutLab28metaG_FD_92764 | JGI IMG/M metagenome (GOLD analysis project Ga0131853, IMG submission 92764) | Labiotermes labralis P1 segment gut microbial communities from Petit-Saut dam, French Guiana - Lab288 P1 (version 2) (version 2) | ecosystem: Host-associated > Arthropoda: Insects >... | reverse complement strand
GCCGACGAAGGCCCGGCGGCAAGTGCGCGAAACGCGGGCATCAGGGGGCGGTGGAATCCTCGGCCGGTGCGGGAGCCGCCGGAGAGGGCGTCCCCAGCCCGTGGAAGGTCTTCTCCCAGTATGACGGGTTACGCAGCAGCTGCCAGCAGCCCTTGGCCGCGGCGATGCTCATCATGAGCCAGTAGATCGGCACCGTGACGCACGCGAGCAGCAGGTGCGAGTTCCCGCTCTCGCGGCACCCGACGATGTTCATGTAGATCGCGGCCGCGTTGCCGAAGACCAGCGAGATCAGCGCGCCGTAGTAGATGTACGGCGGGAACACGTCCGCCACGATCATCGGCTGGCCGAGTAACCACGTGAACGTGATGAACCAGAACACCAGATTGAGGCACGCGATGATGGGCGTGCCCGCGAGCAGCAGCGTGAAGCGGATGAAGCTGAGCGGACCGAGCGAGCGCCACGCCTCGAGCGGCCGTCGGGTGTGCACCAGCCACGACTGCAGATAGCCCTTGTACCAACGGGATCGCTGCCGGATCCAGTTGATCGGGTCGCTGTTGGCCTCCTCGATCGTCGTCGAATCCAACACGGCCGTCGAGTATCCGGACGCCGCGATCCGCACGCCGAGATCGGCGTCCTCGGTGACGTTGTGCGGATCCCATGCACCGATCTCGTCGAGCACCCAGCGCTGCAGGTGATTCGACGTGCCGCCCAACGGGATCGGCGACTTGGTCTTCATCAGACCGGGCAGCAGGAAGTTGAACCACACCGCGTACTCGGCGGTGAACCAGCCGGTGAGCAGGTTCTGGCGACCGTTGTCGTAGGCGAGCTTGGCCTGCACGCACGCGACGTCGTCGGGCTGACGCGCGAATGCGGCGACGACCCGGCGCAACTGCAGCGGATCGGGCTTGTCCTCCGCGTCGTAGATGGTGACGATCTCGCCGGTCGCGAAGTGCAGACCGTAGTTGCACGCCTTGGGTTTGGTGCGCGGCTGCGCGGCCGGTACCAGCACCACCGTCACGATCTCGCCGCCCGGCACCGAGATCGCGTGCTTCGCGGCCTCCACCGTCCCGTGGTCGTCCTCCTCGAGCAACAGCAGCACCTGCAGCTTGTCCCGCGGGTACTCGAGCGCGGTCATGCCGGCGACGAGATCGTAGATCACCTCGGTCTCGTCGTACGCGGGCACGAGAATCGTGTACGTCGGCAACTCGTCGTCCGGGATCGCCCGCGCCTCCTCGTCGGAGACGGTGACGATCGCGTCCCGGTCGAGCCCTCGGGCGAAGATGATCAAACGGTCGATCATGGTGGCGACGTACGCGAGCGTGCACACCGCGATGAGCACCGTGAAGGTGCCGATCGGAAAGAACACCGCGCACACCACGACCAGCACCGCCGCCGCGAGCGCGAGGTTGCGCTGCCACGGCACGAACGCGACCGCGGCCGACGCGAGCGGATGCCGCTCACGCAGGCCGTCGACGGCGTCGTGCAGCGCCGCGGCCTTGAACTCGTCGGTGACGGAGACCGAACGGTCGACGCTCATGCCTCGTCCGCCTTCCACTGTGCGTCCACGAGTTCGGCACCCACGGCACCGAGCATGTCGCGGTCCTTGTACTCGGAGTTGTCGTCGACGGTGACCGCGTTGCCGCGGATCAGGACGTTGAACGTGTTGGTCACGTCGGACGCCATCGAGGGCGTGGGCCGCGGGAAGATCGCGTCCGGACGATGATCGTCGACGGTGACGAGGTTGACCCGCTGGCTGACGTCGCCGCGGGTCCACGTGAACGACAGCAGGCTCCACGTGAGCAGCGCCTCCTCGTCGACGATCGTCGAGAGCTCGCCCTGCACACCGTGACCGAGATCGACGGGCACCGTGGGGCTTCGGCGGGCGTCCCTGAGCCGGTAAAGGGTGTCGGTCGGGTAGACAGTGAGGGTCGCGGGGCGATGGGTGTCGAGAGTGTCGATGACGACGCGCCGCGGCCGCGACTTCGAATCCCAGTCCGGGTTCCCTTCGTCGGCGACGATCGTCTGCCGCACGAGCGTGGCGCGGCGGCCGAAGAAGCGATTGGCCCAGTCGAATTCCTCGGCGCCCTCCTGGGTCCACCCCGCAGGCACGACCAGCTGCGCACCCGCCTCCGGCGGACCGTCGGCGACGACGGTGGCCGGCGGATCGGGCAGCGGGATGAGGGACAGCACGAAGGCGACCGCCACGACGACCAGTCCGGAGCGGACCAGTCCGGTGCGGACGGCGGTGGGACGCTGGGGCGCGACGGAGTACGCGGCACGCCGGTCGGTGAAGTAGTACCCGTACTGCACGTACATGCCGATGCCGACGGTCACCGCCGCCACACCGGCAGGCACGAACTGGAGCACCGGCCGCGGCACGTCCGGGAAGGCGAACCAGATGAACGCCAGCACCGCCAGGCCCACCACGATCGTCGCGGCGGCTCCCACGATCCCGCGCCGACGCGTCCGGCCGACCGCGATGCCGGTCGCGGCCGCGGCGAGAACCGTCAGGACGACGCTCACGTGCTGCGACTGGCCCCCCAGCATCACCACCACCATGCGATAGGGGAGCGGAGCGACGAGTAGGAGCATCAGCCAGACGGGCCAGAACCGGCCCACCGGCCGGAGCCCGAACAGTAGGACCGCCGCGCCCAAGACGAACAGCAGCCACGACAGCAGATCGATGCGCAGGACGCTGAACTGCTCCTCGTACCGGGGCAGCAGCAACCACTGGACGGCGACCGACACCAGCAGGGCCATCCCACCGACCAGGCTGTCGATCTGCCTGTCGTGGATGGGCAACTCGCCGACGCGGCGGCGGGCGATGCCGATCGCCGCCACGGCTGCCAGGAACGGCATCACCAGGATGTAACCCAGGAAGTCGCCACCACGGATGTCGTCGACGGTCCGGATCACCGAGGGCCAGAACGCGGCGACCGAGCAGACGCCGATGAGCATCCACCGCACGAAGATCGATGCGCTCGTGAACGGCGCTGGCACCGAGGACTTCCCACCCCTGGTCGACGGTGGAGTCGAGTCACTCTGGACGTCGACGCCATCGCCGACAGGCGAGGCTTCGATGCCCGAAGTGGCATGCGTCATCGTGGATTTCCTCCCCGCTCACTCGAACACATGTGCAGTCGAGACCATTTCGCAATCGTCGAGCGACGCGGTCTACACCGGACCGTTTGCACTTCCATCTTGACTCCTGTCGACGGTGATCGGGGTGTTACACGGAGTGACAGGTGTCGCTTCGTGACCAACCTCTCCGAATCACATGGATGAAACTTAAACTTTTGAACCGGCGTTTGGTACAACGTCGTGGTTGAATGATCCAGAGCGAAGGTGAGCGCGACGGCCGGTCCAACGGACCCTGCCCGCGCACAAGAAGTTTCGGATTCTGGTTCTTTCGTTCAGCCGACCGTCGTCGAACGTTCGACCGGGCGCCGGCAGCACGTAGAGAACGATCTGGGGAGAATTCATGGCAAGGACCGGGGCGCACTCGCGCGCGCCGCGACGCAGGCTCGCAACGCTCGCGACGGGCACGCTCGTCGCGATTGCGGCGCTTCTGCCAGGAGTCGGCACGGCGTCAGCTCAGGACTCCGACGACACGACCGTCGTTACCGGACAGTCAGTTCCGTTCCCCGAGCTGGGTCGACCCGCCGACCTGCAGTTCACGTCCGATTCCACGCCGGTGACCGTGACGGTGCCGGTACCGGACGGTCTGCAGGTTCGTCACCTCACCGGAACTCTCACCACCCCAATGGACTTCCGGCAGGGCTGGCTCGAGGTCCGCTCCGACGGCCGCGTCGTCGAGCGTGTCGAGATCCCTGCCGCGAACGAAGAGGGCATCCCGCTGTCGGTCCCGCTCGACGGACTGCGAGTGACCGACCGGTCGGTGACCTTCACGATTTCGAGTCACTACATCCCCGTCGACGACCGCTGCTACGACCGCAGCCAGTTCGCGCCCCTGACCCTGCGTGACGTCGCGGTGGCCTACGACGGCACCGAGCGTCAGCCGGCGTCTCCCGCCGAGTTCCTGCCGCCGATCCTGCGGAAGCTGACTATCTACGTCGCGGACGCGTCCTCGGCGGCCGAACAGAACGCCGCCCTGGCGCTGAGCACGGCCGTCGTCAACCACTACGGCAACCAGCCGACCCGCGTCGAGGTCGCCGAGATTCCCGCGGGCGGCGGTGTGCCCTCGGTGGCCCCGGCCCTGTTCGAGCGCTCGATCGCCGTGGGCGGTTCGACCGACGCCGGGATCGGGCTGGAGGCGACACCGGCCGGCGCACCGGTGCTTCGCATCACCGGCAACGAAACCGCGCTGTCGTCGCAGGTGGACCTGTTCGTCGCGAATCTCGACGGCTACGCGGCCGCGAGCCGGGCGATCGCGGCTCCCGACGCGAAGGTGCCGGAGGTGGCCCAGGACGTGGTGTCGCTCGAGCAGCTGAAGATCGGCTCGCTCACCGCGTCCGGGCTCAATCACATCGAGGTGCCGATCGAGGTCAACCAGACCCAGCTCGGACGCCCGATCCGCGACCTGTCGGCGCACATGTTCGGCACCTACGTCCCGCTGCCGCCGTCGCGCAGCGGCATCCTCACCGTCAGCCTCGGCGGCACCCAGCTGGCCAGCGCGCCGCTCGACGCGTCGGGCACGTTCGACGTCCACGCGGACGTGCCGAACAACTTGCTGTCCCGGTTCATGACGCTCACCGTGGCGCTCGACATCACCGGCGACTTCCAGTGCGGCACGAGTGACGCGTCGTCGCTCACCGTCGATCCGCGCAGCACCGTCTCGTCGCACCTCGCGTCGCCGCCGCTGCCCGGTGGGTTCGCGTCACTGCCGCAGACGCTGCTGCCCACCGTCGACGTCGGCCTCGGCGACAACGGCCTCGGCGACCTCCGCCGCGCCAACCAGTTGCTGGTCCAGATGCAGCACAGCAGCTACCTCCCGCTGCAGCCGCGCGTGCGCCCGCTCACCGAGGCGGCCACCGACACGCTGCCGGCGATCCTGGTCGCGGCCGACGGCAATCTGCCGCAGTCGGTGCGCCAGCCGCTCGCGTCGGCCGATCCCGCACTGCTCGCGCTCCAGGGCGTCTCCGGGACCACCCCGTACGGCACGCTGCAGGTGATCGAGCAGGGCAACCGCTCGATCGTGATTGCGACGTCCAACGGCGAAGCCCGTGACCTCGACGCTCTGCTCGGCTGGCTCGACGCCGATCCGTCGCAGTTCCCGCGGCTCACCGGCGACGTCCTGATCGGTCCCCGCGACGCGCAGCCGTTCGCGATCGGCGTGAAGGTCACCGACATCGCCGCGCAGGCCGACGCCGACGAGGATTCCGGTATCGGGACGGGCGCGATCGTCGCGATCGTCGCCGGGACCGCGGTCCTCGCCGTGATCGTGGTCGGCGCGACAGTGTGGCTGCGCCGGCGCCGGTCGTGACCTCGACGACGGCCCTGCGTCCGGCGCCTGTCCTCGACGGCGCCGGGCGCGACACCCCGCGTGTCCGCGCGAGGCGGAAGCCGTGGGCGCTGTACGGGCTGCTGTTCGCCGCCTACCTCGCGGTGGGCGTGTGGATGAACGTCGGCGTGGGCTTCATCTTCACCGACTCGCTGTCCCGGGTCGCGGCGGTCTCGGGTGTGCTCCTGAGCCGGGATCCGCACCTCGCGGCGATCGGATTCGTCTTCACGCCGCTGACCGCGTTCGTGCAGTTGCCCCTCGGCTTCCTCGGGCACTGGTGGCCGGAGTTGTTGCGCTGGAACCTGACCGCGGTGGTGATGTCGGCCGCGTTCATGGCCGGCGCCGTCGTCCAGATCCGTGGAATCGCGCGCGACCGTGGATGTTCGACGGTTCTGGTCGTGGTGCTCACGGCTCTGTTCGCGCTCAATCCGATGATCGTCATGTACGCGGCCAACGGTATGAGCGAGGCGCCGTTCGTGTTCTTCGTGTGCTGGGCCGTCCGGCGGCTCGTGCGATGGATGCGCAGCGACGGCGTGCACGACCTCATCGCCGCGGGAATCGCTCTCGCGCTCGCGTATCTCACGCGCTACGACGCGATCGCGCCGATGGTCGTCGCCGGTGCACTCGTCGGCCTGGTCACCGTGGTCCGTCATCGCCCCACCACGCAGTCGGCGCGTGGGGACCGCTGGTGGGCGGCCGCGGTCGACGTCTCGCTGGTCGTCGGACCCGGTGTCGCGGCCTTCGTCGCGTGGTCGTTCACGAGTTGGCTCATCACCGGCACCGCGTTCCAACAGTTCTCGTCGGTGTACGGCAACAGCGCGATCCTCGAACAGTCCGGCGGGGGCGCCACCACCACGGCCGTCGACCGGGCGGTGTTCTCGCTGACGGAGATGGCGGTGCTCGGTCCGGCGGTGCCGCTGCTGCTGATCGTCGCGGCGGTGCTCGCCTTCCGTCGACGTGACGCCGAGATCCTGGTTCCGTTCACAATTTTCGGCGCCATCCTCGGTACACAGTCGCTGCTGTACCTGATGGATTCGACGTTCCCGTTCCTGCGCTTCTACATCACGATCATCCCGTTCGCGTTCGTGCTCGTCGTGCTACTCGCACCCAGTCGGGCATCGGTGATCTCGCACCGCCCAGGACATTTCGCTCCTGAACCCCGGCCGATCCCGGCGTACCCGGGCCCGTCACCGCTGGTCGCGCTCGCGGTATGCCTGCTCGTCGGATCGACCGCGGTGACGACCGTCGCGATGGGCAACGCCCGGCTGGCAGCCCTCGAACACTCCATCGCCAGTGCGATCGTCCCGGGCCGGCAGGACCCCACCGAACTGGCGATCCTGCGCACCTTCGGCGCCGAACGACGCATCGCGGACTACCTCGATCGCCTCGATCTGCCGGACGGCTCGGTCCTGCTCGACACCGTCGAGGGTTTCGCGGTGGTGACGGCGTCGGAGAATCCCAAGCAGTTCGTCATCACGTCGGACACCGACTTCGCGAAGATCCTCGACGACCCCGCCGGGTACGGCGTCCAGTACATCCTGGCCGTCCCGAACACCAAGCGCGGTGTGGCCGACGCCGTGAACCGCCGATACCCGACGATGTTCGAGACCGGCTCGGGTGGTGTGGGCGCGCTGGTGCTCGAGATGCGCAACGACGGTGGCACCGAACCCGAGATGTGGCGGCTGTATCGGGTGACCGGACAGCTCACCCCGGGCGGCTGATCCGCGCCCCGTCAGCTCCCGAAGATGTTCCGCGCGTACATGTTGATGTCGCCCATCGCGCCACTGTAGACGTTGAGGTCGACGTTGCCGTTGACGCCCGGAATCCGGCCGCTGTCGGTGTACTGCCAGAACGTCCAGGTGGGCCAGCCACCCGGCAGCGGCCCGGGTTCGTTGCGGCCGTTGTAGTCCGCGATCCACAGCGGGTAGCTGGTGAACTCGTTGGTGTTGGCCATCGCCGTGCGCCAGAAGTTGGGGTACGTGTAGATGATCGGCGTGCGCCCGGTGAGGTTCTGCACCGTATTGAGGTAGCGGTGCGTCCAGTCGATCAGCTGCGATGGCCCCAGACCGCCGGTGGCCTCCAAGTCGAGGACCGGTGGGAGCCCGCCCAACTGGTTGACAGCGAGCGCCGTCGCCGCGAAGAACGCGGCCTGCGCTTCCGGGGAAGCAGACGGGTCGGCGTAGTGGTAGGCGCCGCGCGCCACGCCCGCGAGCCGCATCGAGACGGAGTCCTGCGCGAAGTACGGGTTGACGTACGACAGGCCCTCCGTCGCCTTGACCATCGCGAAATCGTGTCCGGCCGAATGCACTTGGAACCAGTTGATCGGCGCGCCGGCGCCGTGCTGCCACGACGAGACGTCGGGGCCTTGTGGATTGGCCGCGGCCACCGCCGGGCCCGCCAGACTCACCGCCCCCGCCAGGAGCACTGCAGCGACACGGACGACGGTTCGGCGCGAGTTACTCGGCATCGCCCGAGACTAAAGGACTTCCTCACCGCGCGCGTTGATTTCACAGCAATGTTCATTTTCTCCCAGCCAATTCACAGGCGAGTTCAACCGGTGTTCAACCGAGCCAGTCGAGCACCGCGGCCGCCGTCCACGACTGCTGCATGCTGCCGAGTGGGCGGCCCGTGAACGGTTCGTAGTACTCGGCGAAGCTTCCGTCGGCGGCCTGTCGCAGCCCCTCCGCCCGCAACATCGCCGATCGTTCGGCCCACCCGCGGCGCGCGAACGCCCACGAGAACAGCCACGTCATCACCGGCCACACCGGCCCGCGCCAGTACTCGCGGGGACGGAAGTCACGGGAGACCGGTGACGTGGACGGCGGAACCGCGTACCGCAGGTCGGGGTGGGTGCAGAACCGCGGGCCCTCGAAGATGTGCATCAGGTGCCGCTCGACGTGTCGATCGAGCCCACCGCACAGCAGGGGAGCGAACATCGCAATCGTGTCGGTGCCGATCCAGCGTCCGGTGCGAACATCGAAATCTCTTGCGGCGCCGCTTCGTTCGTCCGTCGTGGCGACGACACCCCGACGGAAATGGTCCGCCCAGTAGTGCAGTTCCCGCACATCGGAATTGGGTCGGGAGTGCTCCTCCCCGATCGCGGCCAGCACGTCGCATGCGAGTGCGAATACGGCGCTGACGAAGACGTCCTCGACCGCGAAACTCATCTTGTCGGCCAGCGCGTCGTCGTCGTAGCGGACGCTCTTCATCTCCTCGAGCAGCCACAGGTAGCGGTCATACTCACCGTTGGTGGGGCGCTGGGAGGTGTCGGTGACGACCGTGACGTCCTCGCGGCGGTACGGCGGCACCGGACCGGGAATCACATTGGCGTACGCCATATCCCAACGGGGCGAATTGTCCATTCCGGACTCCCACCCGTGGTACAGCGTGATCCGGCCGTTCCCGTCGCGATCCCGGGCATGGGCGAGCCACCGGTGCCACCGCATCAGGTCGGTCCAGCGACGGTCCAGGAACTCCTCCGCGACCGCCCGGGTGGTGCGGCCGTGCCGTCGGGCATGGTCGAGGATCCGCTGCACCGCGATCGCGTGCACCGGCGGCTGCGTGATGCCGGAGGTATCGACGCCGATGGGCGCGTGACCGGCCAGCTCCCGGCACTGCCACCGCGACGGGCCGGGGAAGTAGCCGTCGACACCGTTCGCGAACACGATGTGCGGAATCATCCCGTTGCTCCACTGCGCCGACAGCAGTGTGTCCAGCTCGGTCACCGCGCGCTCGACGCTCAGCGGTGCCAGCCCGACGGCGACGAACGCCGCATCCCAACTCCACATGTGCGGGTACAGCCGGGGAGCAGCGGTTGTCATGGTGCCCAGGTCGTTGCCGCGCAGCAGGTAGGCGGCACGCGCCGCGAGCTGGGTCGGCGTGAATCCGGGGTCGATCATCGTCCCATTCTGCGACTCACCCCGCGAACGTGCGCGTCCAGGCGAGCAAATCGTCGGCGGGCCACGCGTTGACCACCCGATCGGCCTCGACACCGCAGCGGATCGCGCGCTCGCAGCCGAGGCCCTGCCACGCCAGCTGCCCGGGCGCGTGGGCATCGGTGTCGATCGCGAACAGGCAGCCGATGTCGACGGCGAGGTCGATCAGTCGGCTCGGCGGGTCCCGACGCTCGGGCCGGCTGTTGATCTCGATCGCGACGTCGTGGTCGCGACACGCCTGGAACACCTTCTCGGCGTCGAACTTCGACTCGGGGCGCGTGCCCCGCTTGCCCTCGACGAGCCGGCCGGTGCAGTGACCGAGCACGTTCACCCGCGGATTCCGCACAGCGCCGAGCATGCGTCGAGTCATCTCGCCCCGGTCCGCCCGCAGGTGCGAGTGCACGCTCGCCACCACGACGTCCAGTTCGTCGAGAAGATCCGAATCCTGGTCCAGCGCACCGTCGTCCAGGATGTCCACCTCGATACCGGTGAGGATGCGAAACGGCGCGAGCTTCCGATTGAGGTCGCGCACCAACGCGAGTTGATCGCGCAGGCGCTCGGGGGACAATCCGTTCGCGACCGTCAGCCGCGGTGAATGGTCGGTGAGCGCGCAGTACTCGTGGCCGAGGGCGGCGGCGGTGCACATCATCTCCTCGATCGGACTGCCGCCGTCGGACCAGTCCGAGTGCACGTGCAGGTCACCGCGCAGCGCCGGCTGCAGGTCTCCGCCGTACCCGATCGGCTGGGCCGCGTCCCGCAGTTCCCGCAGGTACTCGGGCACGTCCCCGGCCATCGCCTGCTCGACGATCGAGGCGGTCTTCGCTCCCACACCGGGCAGCGCGGTCCAGCCGCCGTCGCGCTGACGGGACTCCCGCTGACTCTCGGTGAGCCCCGCGACGACGTCCGCGGCCCGGCGGTACGCCTTCACGCGATACGAATCGGCACGACCGCGTTCGAGCCAGAACGCAACCTCCCGAAGCGCGGCGACCGGATCCATACCTTCATCGTGCACCCGCGCGACAAGTGCGCGCTGATCGAGTGATGATCTTGCGTCTACCCTCGAGGGCATGTCATCCCCGCATCCCACCGCCCTGATCACGGGCGGCAGTCGCGGCCTCGGGGCCGCGATCGCACGCGAGCTCGCGCCCACCCACCAGCTGATCCTCGGTGGGCAGAGTGCCGAGTCGCTCGAACCGATCGCGGGGGAGCTGGCCGCCGCACCCTGGCCCGTCGACCTCACCGACTATCCGGCGGTCGCCGCGGCCGTGGCCGACATCGATCGGCTCGACGTGCTGGTGCACAACGCGGGAGTCGCCGAGCTGGGAACCGTCGAGGAGACCTCCGTC
>Ga0131853_10025108_pt1 | contig 10742 bp, 8 predicted proteins | sample TergutLab28metaG_FD_92764 | JGI IMG/M metagenome (GOLD analysis project Ga0131853, IMG submission 92764) | Labiotermes labralis P1 segment gut microbial communities from Petit-Saut dam, French Guiana - Lab288 P1 (version 2) (version 2) | ecosystem: Host-associated > Arthropoda: Insects >... | reverse complement strand
GTAGGAATCATCTGGACGACTGATCAGCTCGTGTCAGATACCTCTACCTGACAACACACAACACTCACAACAGACAGACATCCATGCCCCCGGCGGGATTCGAAGCCACGATCTCAGCAGGCGGGCGGCCGCAGACCTACTCCTTAGGCCGCGCGGCTGCTGTGACCAGCCAGAGTCTTAATATTTGTTACGGAATATTACGAATTACATCGTGACTGCCGTAAACAAAACACATTTCCATCAACATCAGTTTAAAGTTTATCCCCACAGTCTCGAACTTCAATTCCAAAATTAAACATAATTTCTGCCCTTGCATTCAATGCGTTTTCCCCTGCGTAATTTCAGGATTCCGCTACAATGCAGATGATACCTGCGCTTTTCTGGGATATTAAGCAGCTTAGAGTGGAAATTCCGTACTGACCCTTCGGGAAAACCTGTCGGTCCCATTTTCAGGGGTCAAAAGTTCTTGAAAATGGGACCGACAGGTTGTCCCGAAACGTTCGTACGGAATTACCTCTCTAGACTAAGTAATATACCAGAAGAGCGCAGATCTCAAATTTCCCCCTTTGTTATTCACAAAAGGGAAATTTCACACACTACTGACTGTGTGGAGATTTTTATGATGTCTGAAACTATACTGAGCAGGGTTCTTGGAAACTTAAAAACATGAAAATTAAGTGATTTACTGAATAATAATAATAAGTTTATAATTAAATAATAAGAAGTTTCCTGAACAGAGAGAATTCTGCGAAAGTTAGGAAGAAGTTCAAGATGGCCTTGGTTCTGAATTTTTTATATTTCCTCACTAAACTTCATAATTGTAACTGACATAAATCCCACAATGGATTAGCGAGTAAGAAGGAATCCATAGCCTGGCCTATCATAACTTACACTTATAAATATACACTAAAAGTATATATTTTCAGAAACACTTGTGAATTTTGTAACGTCGCGTGACGAAGTATGTACGTTCTCTTGCAGGCCTGCTTTTGTAAACAACACAGATTAAAACGTTGATTGCAATTATGCATAATGTTCTGAAGAAGTAATGAAAAATTAAAATTAAACTCTATATTTGAAACTAGGTGTTTGTGCATTGTACTTCAAGTACTGTTATGATTCTCATTACCGCTTATTTTTGTGAATTTTAGTTTTGATTAAATTATGTGACAGCAGAGCTGACACAATCATACATAAGACCCAGTTTTTTTTATAAATTTGTAACTTTTTTGCGGTGTCTAAGAGAGCAATTAACATCAACTCCTCTCAAATTATCTCTGTTGTTTTTATATGAACGAGAGGAAGGAAGAAACTGGGAAGGAAATGAAGATGGAGAGGACAAAATAAAAGGAAGGAGAAAAAATACAAAAAAGGGTCTAAGGAGAAGCAGGAGTAAAAGAGATAAAATAAAGGAACAATTGAATGAGAAAAAGTGAAAGAAAAAAATATTTTTTCTGGTGCAGTCCAGACGTGTCCATGGGCTGAAGTGTAATGCTTGAGAAGGGAGCATTCTGGAAGTTTTTAACAAACATGTTTAACGGCAGTGTAATATTTGTGTTGGCCTTCAAAACTTAAAGATTAAAGTAGCTGTACTTAATACTTGTACGCAAGCAGTAACATACTACAAGACCCATCTTTCAGTTTTCAGCGGATTTTATATTAGTGATATAGTAAATATTTATTCTTTAGGTTTGAAATTAATGATACATAACGACCTAAAGAATATCCTCATAAGACTACAGTGGGATAATTACTACCCGTATTTCTATGGTTACATTTTATTTCTGATTGTTAAGATTGAATTTTTCAAAACAATGTGGACGATATAAAAATATTTGCTTTTTTTTTGTTTTAAAGCAATGGAAACATAATGGATTCGTTGTCATGTCTACTGCCTGTAAATGTTTAAATGGTCGTTGTTACAATGTGAAGTATTCCGGAATTGTGTTGATGCATGCCAAAATGTTTCCCAATTTCGCTTATTTGTGAAATGTGCCAGGAAAGTGCACATCTAGTATCACATTCCGTCTATTAATGCATACACGTCAAAACTGTTCATCTTCTTACAATAAAACCAAGGAGATGGAATAAATTCTCAAATTTATTTTCGGAATAGAACTCTACATGTTTCGGACAGTTTCTCTGTCCGTCATAAGCAGTCTAGCACTGTACACACAGCAATACATACAGGTTATACTGACTGCTTGCTAGCCAGCAGTCAGCATAACCTGTATGACATATACTTATTGCTGTGTGTACAGTGCTAGACTGCTGATGATGGACAGAGAAACTGTCCGAAAAATGTGGACTTCAATCACTAAAATAAATTTCAGAAATTAGTGGATCTCGTTGGTTTTATTATAAGAATATATTACGATGCACGGTCATCTGAATGTAAAATTGTTCATCTTCTAATGAGATAAACCGCAGATATTTGTGTTTTTATGCATGAACGCCACAGTCAACGACAGACATCCGTATAGGTTATGTATAGTGGACAGTTTAAGCAATATAGACTTACATTACGAGGGCTCAATAAGCAACGTGGACTATTCTGTCCCGCCTACTCAAAAAGTTCCAGATTTGATGCTATCAATTTTAACATAAAAACTATTAAGAAAGCTGTAACCTATCTCAGAATTTCGTCAAAGGGAAATTTACAAACATTACGATGTATGAATGAAATTAAAAAATTCTTTACTTATTTTTAGTCATATTACAGAGAAATAACGAATAAATAGTGAATAATAGTGAATCTTATGCGTATTGGACCGTGCATCATCTTGATATTTGAATAAAGGTAGACCATCTTGATGACACTTGCTTTATTATGCCAATTCACTGCTCAACATGTTTCGGATGTTAACACATCTGAACCAGCCTGCACTCGGATACCACATCACCAACAGCCAATCCCGCTACATAACACCAACACGCCTCAAGTGAGCACAATACAGTCTACACAATAACGCACCAAGTAGTCGCAAGCTCCTGAAGATGGATGTATTAACATCCGAAACATGTTGAGCAGTAAATTGGCATAATAAAGCAAGTGTCATCTAGTTGGTCTACCTTTATTCAAAGTGAATAATATTATTCACTTTTCTGGAAGACAGAACACAACATTTTGACCAATACAGTCACAACGTCCAGACCAGCTGTGGGGCAGTTTCTATCCCTCAATAGGGTACTGGGAGCGCCATTCCAGGGGGTTAGGCAACAACGTGACTATTCACCTCTACATAAAGTAGTGCCATGGATAAGAATTTGCGGGCGTATACCTCCATTATATTTTTGTCTTCAAGGCGTTCTCTAATTAGGCATAAATACTTCTTTCTTCTTAACAGGTATTGCTTGCCAATTGGCCTAATTTTAAAAGCGAAAAAACTGAATTTTAATAAGCGGTCTGAGGTCAGTAAGTACGCATGTAAGAGAAATGACTTTATTAAATTAACGTTATTTTTCCGGAAAAGGTAAGAGTACTCTTATTAAAAGATTAATTAGCGTTGGACGACTGATGTTATCTCACGTTTATATGTTAGTAATATTCCGTTAATGCACTCGGTGAGTACGTCTGTAATGCTTTAAATTAACAGACATTTTACTGCCAAAACATGTAAAATCCTGTGTAAGTTGGTTGATGTGTTCATATACATAAAGCAGATTATGGATAAAGTATAAAGAACGTACACCAAAGACCTAGGTTTTATACTTTGCGTACTGCTTAAATCATAGGTCGCCAATTTTTTTTTTTTGGGGGGGGGAGGGGTACCGTGAAACTGTGAGTATTTTATAATTTGTAGCAGGTACCTTTTACATTTCTATAACAAGACACGAATTTAAATATTTATCACAAATGTGACCACCATAAATTGTTAAATAATACGAATATGTCTGCACCTTGCATTCCAACGTTATTTATCAAAATGGTGCTTTTACAATGCAATCTCAAGGAAGTACCAAAAAATAGATAATATGCTAGAAAATGTCACGCTATTGCTTACATTCGAAGCCCTCAATTGGTGTGACATCTCGCCGTAATATCAACATTCAAAACCCCTCGGCGGTATACATAAACATCCTTCATAAAGACGTTAACACTTTTCGATATAAGAAATAAACATCTCTACCCACATATTAAAATTCACGCAGACAATTCCCCAGAAAAAACCTTCAGCTGTCGCTAGAATATCCGATGATATAAGCTTGACAATCCCTCTTAATTTACTTCTCTCTCGCGTGTGTCACCAATGGGCTTGTAAATAAAGCCAACTTGGTGTACAACTTTTCTTAGTATGTTCATTTCTTTTCTCTACATGTTTCGGGCGACAATGTGCCCATCATCAGGAGAAATAACTGTATTTATGTGACACTTAATACTTGATATTCTGTATGGATGACTGTCTGGTATGCAGAGTATCCACCCTGCATACCAGACAGTCATCCACACAGAGTGACAAACACCAAGTGTCGCATTAATACAGTTATTTCTCCTGATGATGGGCACATAATCGCCCGAAACATGTAGAGAAATGAACATACTAAGAAAAGTTGTACACCAAGTTGGCTTTATTTACAAGAATATACAGGGACGCATAGTTAACAAAACATAAAATTACCAATGGGCGTTGCTCATGGACGCTCTCAATGTGGACTGTGGGTCCGATGCTAATGAATGGTTGTGGATTAGAAAACCTACTATTCAAAATATTTTAATCACAGGAATGATCCGTATGCGATTTATAGAAGAAGGTAAGACTCAAATTACACCAAAGGGCCTAATGTAGCATAATACAATTAAACATTTTAAAGCTATATTAATAATTGTCCAACAAGTTGCAACACAAAGCAGTCTATTTATTATTCTGCAAGTTCACTCCACGTGTTTCGGGTGTCAACCGTACCCATCATCAGGAGTACACAAAACTGTAACTACAGCCTCCAGTACTCTGCAGCTACTGGTCATATTTTTTGTGCAGCTACCTCCCTCCAACGTTACCAAGCTAGCTTGGTAACGTTGGAGGCAGGTTGACACCCGAAACACGTGGAATGAACTTGCAGAATAATAAATAGACTGCTTTGTGTTGCATCTCGTTGGACAATTATTAATATAGATCAGCGATGCACGGAACCATAAACATAAAATTTTTAAGCTAACATTAAAAAGTAACATTTCGAAGGGAAAAAAGTCATTATTCTTCGCAAATTTGAAATTTAAGGGGACCGGATAGGGCTGTTTACAGTCGTGAAGTTAAATGTTTGACAATTATACATGCTTTAATTAACTTAAATAAAGCTTCTTTAAGTTTTGTCTGCTCCAATGACTTTTCATGAAAATATTTTATTCTCGATAAATAATAAATATATTATACTTCAACATATTTACTTCATTTTAGTTTCAAATTGATTTCAATAACAAGAAAAGCTTATTAATTTTGTGTTTTGTTTTATTAGTATAGCGAATATAGCTTGTTTGGATTGATGCCATCTAATCCTATTACATATATTTCATATTGTTGTTGCTGAACGTGTGTGGGTCTGTGTGTTTTGCACGCTTTTTATGTGTTTGTGTACGTCACAGCGATGTGTCTACATATTACATGGTCATTTGTGTATAAATGTGAAAGTGGGTCGAAGTGCTTCTGTATTATGTCAGAAATTATGTTAACATTTTTCCATGAACATCTTGATAAACATGCAACGTGAAGACGCGTTTGATAGTGTGGTTGAAGAAAGCTGCATGAAAATATACAAGAAAAATTATATTTTATAGTTTTCTTACAAAATAGCGCCATATGTTACTCAGACTTTGATGAAAAAAGATATTCAAACGAAGACTGATATAGTGTTTGTAAATCATGTGCAATGTAAATGTTTCATTGGAAAAGGTAGTTGAATAAAGAATTTCATTCTTATATTGAGATGTATTTTCAACTATGAGAATACTACTTCCCAGTGCACTAAAAACCATGGGTATAGTGTAACCAAGGCGACAAGGAGATGTTAGCCATTACTGGGCATGGAAGACGACAAACTAAAAATATAGACATGTTATGTAGCGTAAAAGACAGAACAAACAAAGTAATTTTTGCTGTTCTATTAATTATACTTTATGAATTCACACGATTTGTTAACAATAGAAAGAAAGTAAAGGGAGTAAAACCTGAGGTCTATCGAAAAATAAATTCATCTTAAACTTTTGGCGCCATAATTATTGTTTTAATTTTAGCACACCCTGTATATAATATGTGAATAATACAGGAACCAAATACGTTACAATTATAAAACAAACTGCATTTTGAAGAGAAAGAAACGGAGATTATACGCCATGTTTAAAATATTCGGTACCTATATTTGTTGAATAAATATATAAAATGTAGCTTTGGAGGTTAGCGTTGCGGTACGTCAACTATGGTTGACATTAGGCGTCTAAAGGTTAATTTCTGATAAAGAAACTATTTTGAAAACATGTCATAACTCTTTGTTCAATCATATTAATGAGTTTAAACTCTTCAACAATTTCTACCTCAGGGGAATTTGAAGTGTTGTGAAAAAATTTTGCGAAAAATTTTACTTCAAAGACGACGACGACCGCGGAGACCGCGGCGGCGGCGGCGGCAGCGGCGGCGGCAGCAAACCGTCCCACTCTTTTTTTAAAATCAATATATGCCGAAATTAATGTAAATCTTTGGGGTATTCTACAAAGTAAAGAAGAAAATTTAGTCACCCTAATGGCAAAGAGAAAGAAAATGTGATAAATAAACTGATGATCTTCGTAAGGAGGATCATGAGGAAAATATTTGGTCCTACTATAACAGATGATGGCTACTGGAGGATTAAAACTAATCAAGAAATAAATGATATATTAAAAGCAAAAAATATAATTGGGTTTATTAAAAAACAAAGACTAAACTCCTTAGGCCATGTTGAATGCATGGCCGACGATAATAATATGCAGAAGATCAAGAGATGGAAATCCATGTCTAAAAGACCATTTGGAAGACCTAAGACACGTTGGGAAGATGACATTTTGGAAGATATAAAGAGCATAAACCTACGCAAATGGAAGAAATTAGCAAAGAATAGAGATAGATGGAAGAAAGTGGTTGAGCAAGCCAGAAGCTTATATAGGTTGTAGCGCTTTATAAGAAGAAGAATGGCAAAGATATTTACAAGTTATGGTTATTTCATGACACTTGTACACCCAAGGAGGTGGCTGCCGGGCTGCAAATCGAAATTAAAGAAAAAAACAGATTTTGCTCGGTTTCAAGCTTCAGCCTCAATGGCAGGTTTTCACTCTTCCCGGAAGTCAAGCAGCGTTGATTGGTCGTTATTTACCGACTTTTCGGGAAGATTTATCGGTCCCATCTTCGAGAGTCAAGCAGCCTTTGATCTTTTAGGAGTGGACCATTAGGCCATACCGCAACGACAGTAACCAATTACCAATCAACTTTGCTTAATATTTCAGAAGAGCGAAGACCTCAACACAGAGTTTGTAGAACTTGTGATTATATCTGTATATATATATATATATCTGTGATTTAAATGAGGTAAATGGTGGTTACAACTGTGTGTGTGTATGTGTTTATATATATATATATATATATATATATATATATATATATTACATATATATATACATATATATGCGGATGCAAAAGAGTGTCATGTTATGTTATGTTATGTCACAGCTATACTTATGACACGATTTTTATAACACAATATTTAAATTCAAACATAAAATTTTATTCATTCTCTGTGTCACAGCCATCCGCCCCTACAATGAAACAATTCTGTATGCCGACCGGTTTGTGAGCTGTATATCTTTCCGTTATCCTCAACTGAAAAAAAAAATTCTTAGTACATAACATCGTCGTCGTCGTCGTCGTCTACGTCATCCTCCGCCTCCTCATTATCAACAACAACAACAACAACAACAACAACAACAACAACAGACAACAACCACAAACCAAGTTTGTGCTCCCAGACAGTCAATTTCTCATACGAAGTACGTAAGAGCAGTATTAGTTTAGGACTGACTAATCCACTTAATGTAATAAGTCCTTCTTAGAACCTGAAAAGTTCCTAAGGAAGCAAATTAATCCCCTCGCATTTTATGGCACCCGAATGTTCATTATCGCATTCACAACAGCACGTCACTTATCCCTACTCTGAGGCAAAGTAGTCAATTCCAAATTCTCCATCTTATTTCCTAAAGATCCATTTTAGTACTATCCTCCCATCTACGCCCTAGGTCTTGCAAATGGTCTCTTTCTCTCAAGTTTCCCCACCATACCCTGTACGTGCCTTTCCTCGATCCACACGTTTCGCAATCACGAGAGAGGGAAGGACTTCACCACTAAACTCCATAAACCATACTGCGTTTAAAGGGAAGCGATCAGAACAGCGGTTTGTATGCACTTGGAACTTCGTGCTTCGAAGTAGACAGAAGATAAACATTAGGTCTGGTTTATTTTAGATCAAACTATAAGTTAAATTTTGCTTTTATTTCTGAAAACTAGAGATTCGAAGCTGGGGGCCACGCTGGCGGTGCAGTAACTACAATCAGGATCAACCAAGCGGCAATCCCTTAGCAGGGGAGCCAAACGAAGCGTGTTCCTAGGAAAATAAACGAAGATACGAAATCCTGGCCATCTAAGTTTGAGAGTTGTAAGTAGGTTCAACTACACTACACCGTAAAAGTTCTTGTTTCGAAGCCCGGTTAAAGGGGAAGACAACGCAAGTTAACAGGGCGAAGAGCCATTGGAAGAAGAAGAAGAAGAAGAAGAAGAAGAAGAAGAAGAAGAAGAAGAATAAGGGTGTCGAGCTCAGTATACAAAATACAGGGTTATTCGAAATGATTGTCGGAGTTTTAACAACTTGTCATACACAATAAACTTGAGATAGCAGTGTATGTATTTCTTTGATTTAATAGAACAACACTCCCAAGTTTTTGTTACATAACTTTCAGGTGCACCCTTTGTGATTCTACAAACATGAACACGATAATCGAGTTCGTTCCATGTTTGTAGCATGTCAGCGGTGATTCGTACCTTCAGTTCCGGGATACTTGCGGGAAGAGGAGGAACATAAACCTGATCCTTGACGTAAACCCATAGAAAGAAATCACATGGGGTTGGGTTGCATCTGGATAACGAGTTGTTAAAACACCGACAATCATTTCGAATAACCCTGTGTAATATGGATTTATCATAATTTCGAAGCCACACTTTTAAGGTGATAATCTTTCAGCTTATCACATCTTAAGTGTCAGCTGCAGAGCCGATTGTAGGCGATTTTAAAAATTGAAGTACTGGCTGATGTTAAGCAATGAAGATGAAGCATAAGAACAAAAAAAATGAAACGATAATATTAGCACCACAATGGATTTCTGAAAAAGTAACATTTGGGGTTCGTAAGAGATCGTGAATTTATTGCTTTGCTGAGAGACTAGCAGTTTCTCAAGTAGCATCATACGGCATGGAATTGGTTGGTTATTTGTTTATGCCGGTGACCAAGAATTTACGTTTGTTTGTCAAAAAGTTATCAGCCAGTGCGAATTTTGCTACAGTACACACTTAACACTTCTAACCAAGCAAAAAAGAAACAATGGTGTATTCGGTTGTGAATAGGTTAAGGTCTGGAGAACGAAAAATCGCGGTTCGACTTCCGAAAAGGGGCAAGAGACTTTTGTATTCCATAAAGGGCCCACTTTGAATATGGCGCTCATCTGTGTTCCTATTTAGTGGGTACGGGGGACATTTTCCCTCGGGATATATAGTGAATCTGATTAATGAGGTCTATTTAATTTTGTTACAAAGAATAAAGCTATCCACAACGGGATGGAGGTCCAGTGTTCGAATCCCTGTATGGGAAAGGAATTTCTCTCTTGTCCAAAACGGCAAACCTGGCTGTGTGACCCACTCGGCCTCACGTTCAAAGGTTACAGGGGTTCTTTCAATGTGTAAGGCGGCCGGGGAGTGAAGCTAAAACATTTATCTTCGAATAATGACAGGGTTAATAACGAATGGAGCCATACTTCCACCCCCCCCCCCCCCAGGCCGTCACTCGGCGGACAGGGGCAACTTTACGCAGGATGAAATTTCCTTACAATAAAACCAACTAGATGCACTAATTTCTCAAATTTATTTTCGGAATAGAACTCTACATGTTTCGGACAGTTTCTCTGTCCGTCATCAGCAGTCTAGCACTGTACACACAGCAATAGGTATAGGTTATGCTGACTGCTTGCTAGCCAGCAGTCAGCATAACCTGTATGACATATACCTATTGCTGTGTGTACAGCACTAGACTCCTGATGATGGACAAAGAAACTGTCCGAAACATGTGGACTTCAAACCCTAAAATAAATGTGAGAAGTTAGTGCATCTCGTTGGCTTTATTATAAGAATATATCACGATGCACGGTCATCTGAATGTTAAAAAAGATGAAATTTCCATAGGCTGAATAGCAAATGCCAGTCCGGTTGTGCTGAATTAGGATAAATGGAAAATAATAAGCAAGGCATCTAATTCTTTACGCTGTACACAGGAGGGATGAGGTAACGGGGGAATGGAGGAGATTGCATAAAGAGGAGCTTAATGATCTGTACACCTCTCCAATATTGTGCGGGTGATAAAATCGAGAAGAATGAGATGGGCTGGGCATGTGGCGCGTATGGGTGAGGAGAGGGGGGGTGTATAGGGTCTTGGTGGGGAAACCGGAGGGAAGGAGACCACTG
>Ga0131853_10025107_pt1 | contig 10743 bp, 4 predicted proteins | sample TergutLab28metaG_FD_92764 | JGI IMG/M metagenome (GOLD analysis project Ga0131853, IMG submission 92764) | Labiotermes labralis P1 segment gut microbial communities from Petit-Saut dam, French Guiana - Lab288 P1 (version 2) (version 2) | ecosystem: Host-associated > Arthropoda: Insects >... | reverse complement strand
TCGAAACATGTAGAGAATGAATGACGACTACCCATGAAAATAAAGGATAGTCCACAAGTGACATCGTGTTGGTTATTTTTTAAACAATTACAATGATGCACGGAACAATGAATGTAAAAAAATGAAATTCATGTCTTTAAGGTTGTAATTACCACTTGTAGTGCTACAAAAATGCATGAAATTATGCCTGGCCGGAAGTGACGCTTGGAATAGAACATAGCGTGTAACGTAAGGAAGTATGAAGGGTGACAAACATTCAAGTGCTCTTATTAAACTTATTTTATTTTTTTTAAATTTGACGTTTTCACGATGGGGACGGTGGAAAGACTTGCGTTCCACAAACTGGCGGCATATAGTTTGGTGAATGGAAACCAGGCTTTAGAAAACATGTACTCTATCTTCTACCCTGAAACGTTCGTGCGATCCACTCAACTACACGGCGTAGCGTCCCAGAAAGTAAAAATATTATTCAACCAAAGATTTAATTAAAGACGCTATCAAAATTTCAGACAGTATAGTCGTACAGAGTGATAAAAGAACAGACACTCGTGTAGACGGAAGAGGTCGTGGCTTCATTGAGACATCACAGCATTTGCCTGGACGGTCTAAGAAAAAACGCAAACCCTCACTTAAAATAGCTGCTCTGTGGGCTGAAAATTGAAGAGTCCTTCGCTAATACGAAGAACATTTAACGACGACTCTCGACATTTGTTCTGCTGATCTATGTGTCTAGCTCCCACATTACGGGACACATTGACTCCTGGCCTGTACAACACACCCTGCCCTATACTGAGGGATAAACTGGATCCGCGGCCGTTACAGTAAACTACACGTACGCTACGAATGGCCTTGTGTCTGGGCTCCTTACTGTGCATACCGCTTCCATATTGCGAGTCGTACTGAGTGTGCACACTGCTTCCATATACGATACATAGTGTCGCTGGGTTCCGTTCTATGGGCATTGCCCCCACAGAGTCTGGAATCCGTAGAGTGTACACTGCCCCCACAGTAGGAGCCATGTTGCTTCTGGGGCCAGTTCAGTGCACAGAGCCCCTAAACAACAAGACACATTATTTACATGGAGCTGCGGGATGGGGTTGCTGCAAGAGTAGGACGTGTAGCGTAGGCCATTTGAATAATTATTGTCTTTAAATACGAAAATTAAGTCGTTCTTCTGTACATTTAGCCCCTAGCGACCGCTTCGGTTATAGCAAGAGCACAACGTTTTAAATTTATATAAATGGTGGTTAAGAGAGCATCTAGGGGTTGCGAGAAAAAGGTTGGTGAGGGTTGCGGGTTAAGTTAAAGGATTCATACAAAGTAGTATAGCCGCGACCTTTTGTTTTGCAAAGCATTACAATTGCCTTATTTTACGTGAGAATAAGAAGTGCAGATTCCGAACATTACGGATCGGATAGATTTACATCGAGAAATAGGGTTCATATTGTCAAGATCGTTTTACTGTTTGGGCGTATATTAGGAATATATATTACAAAATGACTTATAACAGTTCTGAATTCAAAACACACATTTAGGGCTCAGTGCCTAACTTTTGGTTGCCTGGCAACAGAGGGAAATATTTGATGCATGTCTGCATCTGTGGTTAGCTGTTGGCGGAGAATATGTAAACACGTATAAACAGTATATTAATGAGAGGGGAAAGGCGTAGATATATACTGCTACGAGCACAGAATACACGCTACTGATTCGTAAGTTCAGTGGTGAAAAATGAGTTCCATACAGCGTAAAAAATCTGTCTGTACCTAATTTCAATTACTGTCCTGGCATTTGCCCAAAGAAAGCAGTAATTAGAATGCGGGTAAAAGTTTCAGATCCACGTCGTCATCGCGTGGCTTTACGACAAGAAAACTTAGCCCTTACCACTTATCTGATTCAACTCTTCTGTTTCTGTAGAATGCACACTATGACTTGATTCTCCCTCTGAATAACCCCACGATCAGCTCCTACGTCCCTCGAGCTCAGTTCGTTTTGATTTAAAGAGGTGGAGGTAAAGGTGACTCTCTACTTTTCAGCTACAAGAAGACATTCTCTGTTGTACTGTCAACGCTGACTGAAGCGTATTACAAATTCTTATTGCTGGACATTGGATCTTAGGACAGAAATAGAGACGGTGGAATTTTCGCCAATTCTAACTCGAGGAAAGCGTTTAAAAGTGGAAAATTTGGGATTCCAGAAGATAGAAATCCTCCGAGAACCCATCTTCTGACACCGTAAGTGGTTACAGTATGAGAATATTCCCCAAAACAGACATTTCATGGGGACCTATCCTGGTTCTTGGATGGACAATGATGCTCAGTAGAAACGTTTTACGTACAGATTACGTCGCACTCGTAGAATGTTTTAGAACTTTTTCGGAATCTTGTCGTAAGAGTTTTAGATTTTCTGAAGGATACTAAAATTAATACGAGAACGTTTTAGCAATATAGTGACATTTAAGAACATTTACAGCGTCATTATAAACGTTTTAAACCATGGAAACAAGAAGGAACACCAACATTTATACTTATCTTCGAGTCGTGGTCGCTCTAATGTAGGAAATATTTTTATTGTACGGGAAAATGCTCTATACACAGCTATTAATACAAGAGGTTTGCATACAACCGTCTGTAGTTAAGAGTTAGTTTCATTTACATAAGAGTTCAAGGAGCAGACAAGCAAGTTCTGCGTAAATGCATGTATGAAAATAAATCGCAGAAAACCAAGGCTCTGGAAATATGGCCCTTTTCATGTTACAGAAACAGAAACGTGCTTAATAAGGAAAGCACCTCAACAACATATTACTGCCAGATACATAGGCCTACCTACAGGGCGTGACTGAATACGTTTTACAAGGCTTCAGGGCTTGTAGAAGGGTCAACAGGGAACAATTTGTAATAAGAAATGTGGGGTCGGTAACGTCTCCTTCATACAGAAGCCGGCGTCGGGACTTCAGCTGTACAAGTAGAAACCCCGCGAGCACTGGCTTCTGATAGCAGCATCTGTTTTTTAACGTTTTTGTTTCGTTTTACTAAATATTTATGCCATGTACATCGTGTGTAGAAATCTTAATAATGATATTACTTACAATTAATTCCCAAGAGCTGTTGGACTTGGTGTGACTTCACTGCAGGCATGGCAGCGATGCACATGTTCTGGCGCACTCTCTAAAAATCCATGGCGTTTTCTATATAGTTCCACACGCTGCTGGAATTTTCGCTATCAGATCCTCTTCTGTTTCCATGGAGATCTCATAGTTAAAATTCTTGAGATTATCCCCAAATGAAGGAGGATGAGGGTGGTCAGAAGACGAAGACAATCACCCCCCCCCCCTGCCCCCAAGCAATCAAGTGATCGCGAAATGCTACATCCAGATTATTTCTCACAGCATTCTTAAAATTGGCGGGGAACCACTCTGCTGGAACCACATGCAAAGGATTTCTGATTTCTCAGCCGCTGTACCGAAGCCATTTTAGTAGGAAGACTTTCCGACCAGACGTTTCTTATCTCAAACGCCTTCCCTTGACCCTCTTAAAACAACTGAAATTTTGTAAAATCTATTCCGTTAGAGTGTGTAAATAGAGTTGTGTAGGTATCGAAAATAACAACTGTAATGACAATACAGGTCCACTTTAAACTAATAATAAATACACTATTTACATTTCCTATTAGCTTTTTCCTTTATCTTGCCATGCTTTACTTTTGTACATAATGGATCTGTGAAGAGTTTTGGTTTCAATCGAATAGTCCAATTAACTCTTTGTCCATTGTACATGAACATAGTCACATCACCTATGTATAATAACTGCAAAATTTAATCGTTGAGCTCGGGAGTCTGCTCAAAATAGCAGACAGCGCACACTGGGGAAGTTCATGATCAGGTCGAAAGATACTTCGCAGAATAGTGGGGTAGTGCCTTGAGAAAACAGTAGACATTATTTCGGTAATAATCGAAAGTGATCTGTAGTGATATATAATAATCGACTACAATTATAGACATGTGTCTTATTTACACCTTTGTCATCTATTGAAAACGCATTAAAAAAATGAGTATGCGAACAAACAAAACAGTCAATGTACGTGCAACATAACATTCAGGCGCTTTCGTGTAACCATTGTCGCTATGGAAAAAGCATACGTATTAAATATGAGTGTGTGTCTCTAGTCTTAAGTTATCCAGGTTACGAAGTGCATGCGTCGTATTGCATTGTCACCTGTGTGTGACCTGTCTGGTACTACCATATTTTTCGATATTATTTCATAAAAGTCGCGATTTTCGGGAATAAGTCCATGGCAGAAAAATTGAGTTTTTATTTTCTCTAAAATGTTTGAAACATTCTCATTCTAAGAAGAACCGACAGATATATTATCACAAATGTGCATAGGTCTTCATGCAAAGTACCTGTTATTCTTGTCAGGTTTTAATGAAAGTTGAATTTTCTCGGCGGATTTTGGAAAAAATATTCAAACATTACATTTCATGAAAATGTGTCCAGTGGAAGCCAAATTGTTCCATGAGGACACAGGGACAGACGGACATGAGGAAGGTAATAGTCGCTATTCGCAATTTTGCCAAAGCGCCTAAAAATCCAGGTACTGATATCACAAGTAATGATGACATAATTTATGGGCGTTGATAAAGACTACAGACTGAAAGTTATCTATTCAAGTTTAAAAACATTTGGTCTTCAGGATCAACTAAGAAATGAGAGTCGTGTAGTGAGGAAGGAATATACAACAGAACCTGAAAATTATATGAAATAGTTAGGGTAGTTAGTGAGGAAAAGGAAGCACAACTAATATTAGATTAAAAATTAGTTTTCAAGAAATTTCTGATTCTGCTGTCAACAAATCAAGATGCTTAATTTTTATGGATGCCTCAAGTGGAACACGAAAACTATTTCCTATTAACTTTCTTTTGGTAGAGAACTTAAAAAAAGAATGACTGCTCTTGATCTTGCTTAATGAGGTATTGCCGAAACTCTCTTCGAAAAAGGAAGAACTGCCCATTCTGAATTCAAAATATCTTTAAATATAAGATCTACTGAGCACCCACGTGTCAAATAATAAAAGATGAGTGTACTGTGTCACATGAAGCAGCTTGCAAGCTTCAAATCAGAAGTTGCGGGACTTGCTGAGAAATAATTCAACTGTGGTAGGAGTCGCGACTGTATATATACTAGCTCGAGCCTCTGGACAGACTCTTTCTATTATTCAAAGAGGAATTAAGGCCGATAATTTTTGAGCTTTCGCTAAGTCATCATATGTATGGCGAAAAGTTAGGAAGCACTTCCTAGCCATAAATATGAATTTCAAATTGAAGGAAGTACTTCTAATTGTAAATTCCAGATAATAACCCCGTGCTGGGAATTAATTAATTAAAGAATTGGACCGATTTATAACATTGGAAAATAATTGAAATATATTAGGTAAGTTAGAAGATTTACAAAACTTGGCATTTCCCATTATTAATCTTTATGTAAATATAACATGGCTGAAACAACGAATAATATTAGCACCTAGAAATTATGTTTTCGCCTTTTACATATGAAGCTTCTTGAAAAAATACCATGAGTTAATAAGGGTATAAAAATTGGTAGATACATTGAAAAATGCTGGTGAAGAAATCATTTACCTACTGATGATGCCAATGTTGCCATAACACTTTCAGAATTGAAACTGATGCACCAATAATTTGTTTAAAAGCCGAATTTATCGGCGCTTTTTAACGGTACTACATGATAAAGTTGTTGGAAAGCAACTGTGTAATTTCTGCCTAGAAACAAAAATCATTACTGGCAACACTAGTGGACAGACTATATTTGTTCCACAGATACCATGAATGCCATCGGAATATTCAATCGCATTTAGTAGAATTGTTTCTAGTGAGACATATTCTTGCAGTAAGGATGAATAAATTTCAAAGGAAATTAATGAAAGTTACTGGATTTTATCAACAAAATGCGTGCCTCTCACAAGAACAAATACACGTTGATTTTGCAAAAGTAGGAGACAGAATATTTGGTTAATATCAGTTCCAAATGGCAAAACTAAGGCTAAAGCAGAGCCCTTACTGGAAGGCTGACTGTCGCTCAGTTAGTCAAAATCTCTCACACATTTGTACGGTCAGGAAGTTCCTTGCTGTATTCACAAGAAGCCGCCACCGGTAGCTAATATGAACCATAACTTCCGAACTTAAGTCTTTACGTTTTTCTTCACGTTATCCCTACACTTAAGCTCAGGTCTCTAACGTAGTCTAATCTCTTCAGATTTTCGAATAAAAGGTTATAGCCTCATGCATTACTAATTTCTCCCAAAGATTGAAACAGTATTTTGTGATAAGTGTAAGAAATGGCATTACACCACATGAAGTTCGTGTTCTTCTTCCTCAAAACCCCATGAAAAACGTAAAACATGAGTTATTAAGAGTCACAAATTTCTTTTAACAATCAGCGCACAAGTCATTCAGGCTCATTTTTTCGCAATATATTTCAATTCGACGCCTCTGTCACAATATGTATCAGAAATTTGTGAGCGGCACCAGCTGGTTAAGGAGGTGATTTTGTAACATATATCATTTTGACGTCAAGAAATGGAAGGTTAAAAATATGAAAATTTCGTATGGGACTTGAAATTTACCAGAAGAAGAACAAAAATATAAAGAACCCATAAATTTCGGCGATGGAAATAATAGCAAGAAAGGCAATGTAATTTACTACCCCGCTGCTACTACTACTACTACTACTATTATTATTATTACTACTACCACCACCACAACCACCACCACCACCATCACCACCGTACACTACCAATCTGTCTTTACAGTGTATTATACCACAAGCTGTAAACACAGTCTAGTGCTCCTGAGGATGGGAAAAATTATCGCCCGAAACATGTTGAGCTGATTAAAATTACTAATAAACTGTTATTGTTGCATCTAGTTGGTTGTTTATAGTATTGTGTCAGTGATGCACGGTCACACAAACATCAAATTCATAAACTGCTACTATTACTATTACCGCTACCGCTACCACTACTATTGCTACAACAACTACTACTACCACCAACACCACCACCACCGCCGCCGCCACTATCACCAGCACCGCCGCCGCCGCCACCACCACCACCACCACCACCACCACCACCACCACCACCACCACCACCACCACCACCACTACTACCATTACTACCAACAATACTGTCTACCCGGCCGTCAAAAAAGGGCCGCCATAATATTTCCATGCTACTCAAACGGAGCACTGTAATCACCGAAGATCAGGAATAATCTACAGTAACCGAGATAAAAGATTACTATCAAGAGTGATGAATTTACATTGGTTACTATAGAGAGTAATCGTTATTGATCAGTTACTATTGACAGGAATCTTTAATGTAAATACCAACTGATTATTAGCTAAAACAATAAGACATTAATGTGACTCAGGTCACTCACGAGGTTATTATGTATTGTAGATTATATTACTGACATGAGGTGTGGTAGTCAAGAAGGTGGGAGATTCCTTAATACCACTTACCTACCAATGGACATGCGGAAAAATAGCTACCTTAACGACGATGCATTCATTGTGCAAGTTACTTGCAAAGAAGCAATGACAAGTGTGATATGTTTACGTAACAACACCCCCCCCCCACTCAATTGAACACGCTCGTATTTTACGTATTTTCGGTTATGGTAAACACTTTTTCATAATCGCTACTTTATTTTTCGCTTAAAGGAAAGGTGAAATTTTCAAAAGTGCCACTTCACTAAGGTGTTAACACTACGTATTCCCAGACTTCTTTAGAATGTAGAACACCTGTTAAACCATATGGCTTCCTCGACCGAATCGATGAAAGCCGAAGTTTGTTCATATGCCTTCTAGACCATTTTATACAATGGTCATTTATAAGAAAATAAAATCCTTATCGTGGGGTTATTACATAGTGGGTCCCTGCAGAGAGTTACCAACGTTTCGGAGGAATGAACTACGTCCATCTTCAGATCTCTCCAACCCACACGACCACACAATACACAAACTCGCCACCTTAAAAACGACTCAAATCAATTGTTTTATGAACGTAGTTCGCGTAACACCGTTTTCCTCTTTTCTAAAATTATCTTAAAATTCTTAAGTCGAATTTTATTTCCTGCGATGGATTTATGTAATGAAGTGTTAAGTGAATCGCAGCCGAAGCTAAAGTGGAGCCTCAACCAGCAACACACTGCAGAAATACAGTGCTCACAACGAAGACCTTCTTTTTTTTACTCGCAGATGAAATACGGTAATGGTCTGCGAGCCTCTAACTGAAAACCCTTGACTTACAACATTTCCGGTGGTTGAAGAATTGGGAGGGAGGGAACGTTACAAAGCAAGAGTCAGGGTGGAAATACGAGCAGATGGAACCGAAGTTAAACGCTCTTAAACTTTGATAAGCTCGGCACAGGAAAATCGATATAAAGTTCCTCTTCTTTCCCTGCAGCCAGGATGGGGTCAGTTGCCTAACTTCTTTATGAATATTTCAGGCCAGCTCAAACTCCGAGTCTTGGTGGGGAAACATAAATATTAAGAGGCGGGCCGCACAATCGTTGACACAATCGATATCTCGAATTGTTGAAGGACTTACTTACGTATGAAGGAGAAGCCCATAGCTTTTCTAGTCGTGTTGTTCGTTTCTTCATTGCTACGTTCACTGTGGAGGTTAGCTACCACAAAAGAGAAAATGACCGATTAAAAATCCTTTAAAACACCGCAGTTATTTTATTTACTATGTCCTTTCACATTCACCAATTTTGTATTTTTCGCACATTGTATATTTACATATTTTGTATGATTCTAACAACAATAAGAGATCACTTCTTCCAACAGTATCAACTGATTGGTCTGTGTTATGAAGATAAAGTTTGTTGTTAGCTAAAGAACAAATCTATAAGTAGACTACTATTTAAACCAATTTCAGAACTCGATGAATTAAGTATATTTATCTTAGCAACTAACAAACTTGATGCACAAAATTTTTGTTTTAAAATAAGTTCATTTCGTAGCTTCTACATATTTCGAGCACATGTGCTCATCATCAGGAGGTCAAAATTGCATTACACAGCCTCTGGAATCATCACACTGAAAAAAGTAAGTGGTCTAAAATTACTAAAATACAATTCTATAATTATGAGCAAATAGTAGTAAAATTTATGTGTGAATTTTTCGGGTGTGATTACTGTGCATTACTTACTATAAACATGTTAGGTCATCTAGAGGTTATGTTTATCCAGTTATTAAACTTTTAAGAAAGGTACTATGTCTATTTACATTTATGTTTGCTTAGTCTATCTACGTCATAAAATCGTATAAATTGCTGATTAGTTGTTGTATCTATAAGGTTATGTCTGTCCGGTTGTTAGAATTGTTAAAAATACGATGTATATTTACATTAGCTATCTAAAAAAAATTGTGTTTATCTAGCTATTAAGACTGTGTGGTGTCTATTTACTTTACCTTAATTGTTGAATCCACAGCAAAACGTGCTTCCATAAAGAAATATGCCGATAGTGGGTCTACGGCCCCTCACGGCCAGCAGAATTTATTTTTGTGGTTAACATCCGTACGGATGCTTCTATTTCCTCACATAGAAATCTGTGAAGTTTACATACATATATATATATATATATATATAATCCCTTGTTGCTAAGGTGTTTTCAAACTTCTTTCAGTGATAGTTGAATAAAGAGAGACCAACTTGATGTAACTTTCTTTATTATTACATTATTTAATGCTCAACATGTTTCGGATATTAATACATCCATCCTCAGGAGTTTGCGACTTATTTGTTGAGTTATTTCATGGGTTGTATTGCTCTGGTACGATGTGTGTTGGTGTTACGTTGTGGTTTGGCTGGGGTGGTGTGGTATCCGGATGCAGGCTGAAGCCGGCGGATACCACACCATATATATATATATATATATATATAAGACGCGACATGAAAGCATATAAAAGCTTTAATATACGAAATTCCTTGTGTGTAATTTACTAAATATTACCCCCCTTATTTTCTACGGGCTATTGAGGTTGTTGACACTGAGGTCTTATAATGGTTTCCACACACACACGTTGCCGGTTTGATCATTTTGTAAACATGATATGTGTGTGTGCACATTTCTTGAACACGCTGCACATTTAAAAACTCGTTAATGCTGTCCTAGTGAGAACAAACATGTCAGAGGTTATTTAAGAAAATCGGATTGCCGTTTACAGTTCTGGGGCAACGGTTGATTTATATCGATACATATCAGTCATATACTTCTTCACAGCCAGTTGCGCGGTGGCGCAGTTGGTTAAGGCACGGCACGGCACAAAAGTCGGAAGGTCGCGCGTTCGATTACCGATGGGGTCATTCGAACGTTTTATTCACATAATCCTTCAGCCTCTTACAACTGAGTACAAGGGGTGTCTCCTGGGGGGTAAAGGTAGCCGGTGTGTAGGGCTGACCTTCTTGTACCGACTGTCTAGAAATTTTGGGTTTCATCTCCTGGAGCCCGAAGGGTCTGTCTAGACCCGTAATGGTACAGCTTTTATTTCTATGTAGAAGATTATGATAAAAAATGTATTACGTTGTATCTTTTCCTTGTATAGAGTCATTGTGCAGTTTGTTCGAAAATTCTGTAGCTACGTGGATCGGTAGCAACGCTGCTAGACTGCTGGGTAGCCAAGAGGTGTGAAAAATAATGAGGTCAGTCCATTTAAAAAGCGT
>Ga0131853_10025105_pt1 | contig 10743 bp, 6 predicted proteins | sample TergutLab28metaG_FD_92764 | JGI IMG/M metagenome (GOLD analysis project Ga0131853, IMG submission 92764) | Labiotermes labralis P1 segment gut microbial communities from Petit-Saut dam, French Guiana - Lab288 P1 (version 2) (version 2) | ecosystem: Host-associated > Arthropoda: Insects >... | reverse complement strand
TCCTCTTCTTCCTCTTCATCCTTTTCTTTTTCCTCTTCTTCTTCCTCTTCCTCTCCCTCTTCTTCCTTTTTCTCTTCTTCCTCTTTTTCTTCTTCCTCTTCCTCCTCTTCTCCTCCTCCCATATACACTGTATATAAAGGTCTTGTGGTTGTAGTTGTTTGTACTATTTGTAGCTAGGGGAAAGTATCATTTGCTAACGTAAGGTTTTATTTTTCTTCTTTCCTCTGCATAGCCTGTTGATGGATTTTTGAAAGTTGAAACGTGTATGTAGCTGGGTTCATGCCACGAAAATATGAGTTGTGTTTGACAGATAAAATAGTTGGTTTTGTTTCCTTAATGATATAGTCTTCTGTCATGTTGTGGCTGAATCACACACTTCAGTTACCAGTTGGAGGCGGTACAGGGTGTTCATTTCACTGTCAGCATACATTTGTCAGTTATTTCTACTCAGGATCTCATGCTGAGCTTATTCTTGTGGCTCCATTTATGTTATGCACCATTTCATAAATTTTTTTTACTATCTCTTTTGAGAACCTTAGTTCTCACATGTTCTTGCTCTTGTACCTTCCTAAAATACATGTGAGAAAAACAGTAACTTCATGCATTGATTACAAGTGAGTGGATTGGAATGAGCTGTTAACTCAATGTTTCCTTGTTACTGCATGTTTACATGGCACACTTCATCCAAGATATGAATTGAGTCTTGATACTCTTTTCAGACTTAAACTTAGATGATTTTCCAGTTGCAGCATTTCATAAACACTATTTGAAATGGAATTTGAATTTGTCATTGATAGTGCTGCCTTATGTCATCATCATCATCATAACCCTTGTATGTTTTGGAATTCTGTTTTAAAATCTTACGTTACTACTGCACCTCACCTCTGAAAGTATTTCCCTTCATGAAAGAGATGGTTTCCAGGTACTGTGTGAATACAGGTGTAATTTTGAATGTCAGCCTTTCACCTTACTGAATGAAATTGGGTCTGCAGACTACAGAAGCTGGGCAGTTACCCTGTTTGTATTTGTCATAAATTTGGAGTTTATGCAAAATTTTCAACTAATGCCTTTCCACATTGCTTTTGAAGTACTGTCAAAATTAAGAGTGAGACTGCAGTTTTATTGCTTTGATCCCTTTATTTGCATCTTTAGGACGGGAGATACTTGATTTTTATTTTGCTTGCAGTGAAGCTTCAGTCTGCAATGATGATGGTGATGTATGATTCTACCATGATATTTAAAATACATTATCCTCTAAGAAGACCTGAGCAGACTGAAGTTTCTTTAACATTGCCTATAAGAATAAGACAGTGTCAGATCACTGGAAATCTTAATTTGTGTGTCTTGGAATTCTTGCCCTATTTCAGATAATCTTGTACTAATTATTACATGTTTAGTTAGGTGGAAGTCCATATAGAGCATTAGTTTCTTGAAAAGCTAAATGTTGCTCAACCAGTCTGACATTATGGAACCTAAAGGTTCATGTCTGTTCAGACAAGTCCCAGTTGGCACTCTCTTGCTTGTAGTTTACATAAGTGTCCATTTTAGTTTTTCACACCAGTCTACACTTAGGTTTTGCAAGTGGTATCTTCGCTAGAGGTTTCGTGGCCAAGTTTTTTGATTCATTTTTCATCTGTCCCATGTATGCTGCATGTCCCACCAATTTCTTCCACCATGAAGTGGTTTCCAAAATAATTGGTGATGAGCATAAATTATGAAGAACAGTTACTAACCATATGATACCTCTTCTCTGTTAGGTTCAGCATTCTGCTCTACAGCTTTTATATTCAAACCTTAATTGAAAGACCTAGTTTCCTGCCCACTTGAAACAGGCAAGACAAGTTTTGTGTTGTACTGTTCACATTTTTAGATGGGGCTCAGTTGGACATCATGTTTGAGTGAGTAGCAGTGCTGCTTCATATTCAGATGGTCCTGGTTTCATCTCATTTCCTTACTAGTGAAACTGATGGCTTCTGTCATGTCCCAGTGGCTGTAACCCAGTCTGAATCACCACTTGGTACAGGCACTTGCTTCCATGTCCTTTCTGTTGCTTTACAGTGAATAATAGAGTAATAAAGTCATGCTGTTGATGAAATTAGATTCATTATAGTGAAATTGTGCTATGCTGAAATTCATTACAAATATTGGAGTGGTAGTTACAGACATGTAAATGAAATGTAAGAAAAACAAACCAACCATGTTTACTTTCTAAAGAAAATCCATAATTATTTTCTGTGCAGCCAGATTTTAATGCGATTTTTTTTGTTAAATTTTGGAGAATTTCACTGCTCTCCAGTACATGTTTCAGAATGCCTTTGTTGGACATTGTGAAGTGCTGGAGACATCTTGCCATGTTGAATGCTTCTGTAACAGTAATGACATTTTCATCATCACCATTGCTGCCTTCTTCCTGGTGTAACCTTGTCACCAGATGCCCTGTCCCTGGCACAGTGTTGTTCCCTGTGAGCTTGCCTGCAGTGTCAGCATTTTCCACACAGAAGTTATCCAGTGCCACCTCAACATAACATCTGATTTTTGGCACAAATGTTGCCAATTTTTCACCACTTTCACTTACACATTTATCTTGCAGCATAATTCCAGCTTTCTGAACACAATTCACAGCTGTAGCAATGCTTAATATACCATCAGAGTCACCTTGAGCATCCTGTTGCACATTTACATTTGTGTCACAACGCACTGAAATGTTGGCCATCATTTGCTGAATTTGCCATGACCTGTAGTGCACTTTGCAGCATGTATTATTCCCTGTGCCTGAGGAAGGCAGATAATGCACATTCTTCAGACAGTGTGGTTTTCTGTGTGTGGTAGTGGTACCTGGGGAACAGCTGGCATGTACATGACAGGAAAAAGTTGTACTGCTACTGCAAGAAGGGGTGCACCTCATGTGGCATAGTTTGAAAACACTTGACATAAGAGCTGGTGGTGTGTGAACAGAGAGGTAGTATTGTCATACAGGACATGAAAATAGAATCTTGTCTGATGACACCATGAGTGATATGAAATGAGAGTCACATCTGGCAGTCACAGTGTGTCGCCTCACAACACTGTTAACTGGTGAGTTAATGTCTTCCCTGTTGCTAGTAATGTGAAGTATGCCATTGTTCTGACCTCACAAGACAGTGATGCTGTTCCATGGTAGCAGGTTAGACCACATCACTTGGCTGGCAATGTCGGGTTGCTCTTGGGACAGGTGGTTTTGTGTCATAGGGTTTTATTCATTGGATTGCTGCTGTGGAACACAACTGCTGTGACCATTGTGTACATTCTTGTAATTCTCCGTATTGTGTTTGCCTTTGTGCTACTTTGTAATTCCTTTCTCTTTTGCCAATCTCTTGTCTTGCATGTGAAGCACTGTGCACCAGTTTGTACAGTGATTTCTTTTTGTATTTTATGTAGCAAGATGGATTTATATTTCATTAAACTGATGATTTTTTTGGAAGTGGACTCCTTGGAATGAGATATTTTTACATAGGAAGTGTTATGAATTGGTGGTGCCCAGAAAAAAATTTTTACTGAAATTTTGTTGTTCCGGTGTTTTTTAAAATGATATTTTGTTGTACTTACTAAATTATTTGACAGGATGCAGTTTGAATTATAGACATGGTCATTAAATAAACAGTAAAGTAATGGGAGATGGAAGGACTGAAGTTTTGAACTGAATTGTCTGAGAAATGATGTGGTTGTTGTTCACAGCTGGGAGAGAAGTACAAGGACAGCGATACTATTGTGGTAGCAAAGATGGATGCCACAGCAAATGAGCTGGAACACACCAAGATTACCAGCTTTCCTACACTAAAACTCTATACAAAAGGAGAAAATAAGGTCAGTGTACTGTTCTTCCCAGTCATAAATTAATGCTTTTAGTTGGTAAACTTGATCGTTAAAAAAAAATCTTTTTTGTTATTTACCGATTTGGTGAGAAATTTTGCAGTTCTGAAGATGTACCCTCACCTGTTGATACATTGAGCCCCACTAGGTGGCACAGGTGGTGGGGGGGCTCAGCACCCTGTTTATCTCCGCCGGCTGTTTGGGTGACCGAGCTCCGCAGCTAGGATTTCTTGCGGGATAGAGTAAGCAACAGTCTCATGAAACGCATGTACCCATCACAGGGATATAAAGCAAATAAACAATATATTATAAGCACTAGGTAGATAGTACGTACAAAAGGTAGGAAACAAATAGATCACTAGAGCCAGCAGCACTGGGCTTGCTGTTACACATACAGCATGTGGCCTGACATACATACGTAAATTAAATAAGACTCAAAACACTAGCAAGCAAACAATATCAGGCTGACACTTCAACATAGCACTGTTGCACATACAGAATGTAGCCTGACATACATACGTAAATTAATCAAGACTAGAAACACTAGCAAGCAAACAATATCAGGCTGACACTTCAACATAGCACTGTTGCACATACAGAATGTAGCCTGACATACATACGTAAATTAATCAAGACTAGAAACACTGACAAGCAAACAATATCAGGCTGACACTTTAACATAGACAACCTTAGAAAATGCATGGACATGAAATGAGTAACCCAGAAAGGAAATATACAGAACCAACAAAACCGCTCACTGAAAATATTTTGCTCTCGCGAAACTCAATCGTGCTTCATAACAGGCCCACACTAGCCTAGTCTGCCCAGTCAGATTAGCGTGCGGCAAACTTCGGCCCCGCAGCGATAGCTAAACGCGTGCAGCAACTCATATCACTGAACAGAGGTCACAGAGTTACGTACAAAACAGTAATAAACCTGGGAGTGATACAAACTCATTCTCTACTATACTTATTTACACAGTGTTACTCTTGAGTCCTATACATAACACTAGAAGCACGTTTACATTATTCATGTCATAAACCGACATGAAAATATATGGCACGAAGCCATTACCTCTACCGAGCACCCCCGGCTGCCGGCATGACTCGCCCCACAGCCAAAACTTCAATTTGGAAAAGTGAAGAACCAGGACCGAATCACAAAGTCTGTAGTCATGCCAAAATGTCACACCGCATGCAGTAGACCACCGGGTCAGGCAGATCGCTCCTCGCCAGTCAACCTTCCTTCCACGAGAGCTGAATCACAAGAGAAAGTTCCCAGGCCACACAAGCCCTGAGCAAAGCTCATGCAACACACCCCCCTCAGCCCACTCACGGCAACCAATCGCCGCTAGGTAACCAAAGGTTGGAGATGAAAGTTCAAGTGAACAGGCTTCCGCCTGGAGACAGCCTTGAGCCAAACCCAACCGGTATGGCTCAACATTACAATTACAGTTTTGTGTAGTACTCGTGAAAACACCAAGGCAAAGCTGCACATCACCCACAAGTGTGGCAGTACGTTCTGGTGGATGGATATATCCTTTTACTGCTGAAGTGTGCTGCAAGCCATGTAACATGTTTCTCCAAAACACATAGCCTGTCCAGTGGCAAATTTCACTCCCTATCCAGTGAATGAAGTTGTGCATAGTCTCTGTGAGTCATTTTGAAATGTGCCATCCCCATTGTATGTAGTAATTAATAGGTAGGGTAATTACAGTCAATAACACAACAATGTATATCTATTTTATGTTTATTAGAAGATGATAAAAAGTGCATGTTTCAGCCAATGTTGGCCATCATCAGGTTTTTCATCCAGAAGAACTGTATGCTGTAGGAGTGCTTATATAAAGCATTCAGCCGTGTATCGAATGCTTTATATAAACACTCCTACAGCATACAGTTCTTTCGGATGAAAAACCTGATGATAGCCAACATTGGCCGAAACATGTAGTTTTTATTATCTTCTAATAAACATCAATTAAATATACATTGTTGTGTTATTGACTGTAATTACCCTACCTATTAATCTTGTGAGTCTTTGTTGTCCCACCTACAGAGAGTTATCATGTCTAAGAAGCAAAGCAAAAAAAAGAAACATCCACTACCACATTTGAGATTGTCTGGCCTAGAGTGCAGTTAACTGGCCACATTCGCTCAATCTTTTAGCAGTGGAATTTTTCTTGTCAGGCTGCCTGAAGGCCAAAATGTATGACACGGCTTGTCAGCATCCCTGACTTTAAACAATGTATTTTGCAGTGTATTGAAGCCATCTCTTATGACTTATTGCATTGTGTATTGGCCTCTTGGCCACTTTGAATGGAAGAGTGGAACAGGTTGCAATGAAAGTGATGAAGGTCAGCTGAGTAATGTAATTCTTAGATGTTGGTGATTACATACAATTTTTATTGAGTCAAAAATGTGTGTACAGTAAATTTCACCATTCCTCGATTCCCCCCCCCCTCCCCCTCAAAAAGTCGAATAGTTCTGCCCCACCATTTAATTGTAACAGCATGTTTGGGTGCAGTTTCTGTTACGAACAAAATACCTGATGGGTAGAATTTTTGTCTGGCTGGTGAACTGAACCAACATTTGTTGACCGTTGGGTGTAGGCTGTGACTGGCACATATAGCCAGCAGTTAACATCTGGTTAAATTTAACAGACTGTTAGTACTTTCTTTAACACTGTAACATGTGATAGATGGCTGTCTGCAAAGTGCCGCTTGACAAGATGTACGTTTCGATATATTTACAACTCTTTTTTTTTTTTGGGCCGAGTTTACAAAATTTTTGCCACTTATTAATAGCATATTGTCTGCTACAAACAGTAAGTACGAGATACATTGTAGGCCAATCTATTCGGAATTGCAGTGATCAAAATTTTTATCTCTAAACACAAAATCCATTCTTAGTGGGCTAAAAATTATATTATGATGGTCTGGCATTACAGAGAAATTGCACTGACGTGTGAAGAGGGTAAGATTTGTTTGCTGGAAGATACGTGTCTACCATGCAGGACAGTAACACTTGGATTTTGTGTTTCTTGAATCTCTGTCTCCTTGATTCTGTGCATGTTTTATTGGTTCCTCCAAAAGTTTCGTTACAAAAGTATGTTTTCCTGGAATATGCATTTATACTTTGTATCTGTTTCTTTGTTTGTGTATGCCAATGGAGCATAAATTGGCTTGTTAGCTGTCATGTTAAGTACCTTCAATTGGTGTCCAGGGTAAAAGATGTTGGTACAATTTTGTGTCTCTGCTGACTGCATACACATGCGCACACACACACACACACACACACCTGTTTTGTTAATCTGTGGTTCCAGAGTCATGCCAGCAGAGTGCAGTCACATTTCATACCAATGCCAACTGTGTAAAGTGACAAATTACTTTCCCACATGCTCATTAAATTGTTGTGATAGTGTTCCTTTATTATGAATGTACAGTTGTATTTTGTTTTCTTACTAGGTTCATTGTAAATGACTGAATGTCTCATACCCTTATTAATTCGATGTGTTATTGTTCCTTTGTGAATTTACTGCAGATGGAACTAGTAAACTGTGTCATTTTAATTTCTGGTTTCTGATTCCTTTTTATTACAATTAATTAATCTAAGAAGAAACAAACATTCTGTATTCAAGAAAAGATGGACATTTTAAACAAAGTGGAAGCTAGTAAGGCAACGTATTCCACTGGATCCAAAACTAGGAACAATGCCATTGACGTTGAACTCTTTACTGTAAAAACAGGACAACGCCTCATAATTCTCACTCTTTAATTTGGTACATTTTTCATTTGTAATACTGCAATAATGAAATTTATTCATATCCTAAACAGATGTTTAGCAGTTTCATTGTGTTGGTTGGCTTTGGTTTACTACATGTGCTGGTGGAAATCAATCAGGCATTTGTTTGGTAGTGTTGGCAGTGTTGTGAAGTTTTAACATGTAAGTGGTGATGACAGCATGCCACAAATTGTGTGTGCTATAAAGTCTACCTACAAAATATCATTTAATATTGCTTTCAAAATGCACGGTTTTTTGTTTGGATCCATTTAGTGTTGATCAAAATAGAATGAATGCCCTCGGTCACATCCACCAGCAAACACATGTAATGGGATTACAATCTGTGCATAATTTTAAAAACTCTTGCATGTTTTGGTCCAAGGGGCCATCATCAGGGAGTCTCATATAAAGGAGATCAAGCACCAATAAATTGATCTGGGAAGTACAATGTCAAGTATTAAAATTATAAAATATATTTATACATATATGTGTATGAAATGGTAAGTATGAAAGGACATCATTATGTCATTTATGGTTATTCTGATTATGGCAAATTCCAAGCAAATGTCCATTGTCTGTTGGCATTATGTGCTTTGCAGATTGATGTATTGGTGCTTGTACTCCTTTGTATTTGAGACTCACTGGGGATGGCAATTTAATGCCATAACATGTAGCAGTTTTTAAAACTTATGTGCTGTTTCTAATCCAGTTATGTCTGTTTGTTGGTGAATGTGGTTGATTGTAAGAGTAATGTACAGAATGAATAATATCAAATAATGTGTGCATGTTTGCAAAAGTGTCTTATGTGGCGGTCTTAAGGCACTTGCATTTGTATGAGTGGCAGCTCATCTGTGGAAAAGCTGATTTGTAAATGTGTCCCTTTTTTTTCCAAACGTCCCGTCTATTTAGTAGAGATTCGTGAAGATTCCCAGTTTTCCTTAAAAGTATTATGGGTACCATAGTATTAACACATCTGCTCCCACATCCAAGCTTGGCTCTGAACTGGTGCTTCACCAACACTGACATTTTTTAGGAGTGTTTTAGCTACATCTTTGGAGTATTTCAAGAAGAGTGTTCTTGGACTACCTTGAAGGTGGACACAGTGCCATATTACCCATGTGCCAGTCTGCATGGTGTCATGTTCCAAAAAACTGGAATATATTAACCTTCTTCTCATTGTTTTGTTTCCTGTGACGAGACTGGATTGTGTTTGCTTTTAATTTCTTTACCATAAAATACTGTTGAATAAAAATGGCTGGATTGGTAGGCAGCCAGCAGCACGGTTGCTGGGCGTGAAACTCCTGAACCATTCACTGGTGGTGACCAGACATGGACTGAAATGTGTACCATGACACTGATAGCTAGGGGGAATAAAAATAATTGTGTGCTGTTTATGTGTTGTGCTGTGGAGTTAATGGTTTATGATTTGTACCCTGAAATTCACAGTTTTTTCATGGAATGATGGTGAGACGTATATGTATATGTCAGAGTTCTGCTTTTACACCCTACAGTGTGTTGTCTGTGTTATCTCAATTATGTCATTTGTTTACACAGATTATTGACTATAATGGAGAGAGGACATTAGAAGGGCTGTCGAAGTTCCTGGAATCTGGTGGAGAATTTGGACAGGCAGCTCCAGATGAGGTACAGTACTTTCATCCATCCAACATGGCACTACTGCCAATAGTGGAGCCTTAGCCTCCTAGTGGTACTTCTATCCATTAATCCTATGGCACTATTGCCCATAGTCGAGCCTTAGCCTCCCAGTGGTACTTCCGTCCATCGATCCTATAGCACTACTGCCCACAGCCAAGCCATAGTCTCTCAGTGGTATTACCGTCCATCGATAGTATGGCAATACTGCCCATAGTCAAGCCTTAGCCTCCCAGTGGTACTTCCGTCCATCGATCCTATGGCAATACTGCCCATAGTCAAGCCTTTGCCTCCCATTGGTACTTCTTTCCTTCAGTCCTACAAACCTAATTCCAGTAGTCAAGCCTTAGCCTCTCAGTGGTAATTCTATCCATCCGTCCTATGGTACCACAGCTTGTAGTCAAGGCTTCACCTCCCATTGGTAGTTACAGTCAATATTATTTTCCCCAACTTCTCGTTGAAAGTCAGCTGGAATGTGGCTGGTTTTTTCCTAGCAAAGTTGGAATAGGAAATATTCATATTTCTATTCTTGTGACTGCTTGGCTTCTGATAGCTTGGCAGGATGACAGAAGTATGAGACAAGATGTGTCTGACATGTACATGGTCGGACAATTAAGTTCGCGAACTCACCACCATGTGCTTGCCATGGCAGCACTGGACAAAAGCCTTAGTATGGTTTGTTGACATTCGTATATCAGCGTTTCACAGCTGTATTGTTGATCTATGGCAGTCTCTTTATGAGTGGCATCTATTACTGTCTATGTGTGTTTTGGTGTGCCACTGCAAGAATGTTGGAGCTTGAATTAGAACAGCGAACGAACATTACATTTCTTGTTAAACTTGGAAAGAGTGGAAACAAAATCAGAGAGATGATAGTGCAAGTTTACGGGGATAATGCTATGAAGTAAACAGCTGTTTACAAGTGGGTGAAACGTTTTTCTGAGAGAAGAGAAAGTGTTACTGTCGAAGAGAGATCAGGACGGCCAGCAACAAGCAGAACTGAAGAAAATGTTGCAAAAATTCTTCAAATTGTGCGTGAAAATCATTGGCTGACCATCAGGAGCATAGCAGAGCAAGTGAACATCGACAGAGAAACAGTTAGGAAAATCTTAAATGAAGATCTTGACAGGAGGAAGGTGTGTTCAAAAATGGTCTCAAAGGAGCTCACCGAAGAACAAAAGCAAAGAAGAGTCACAATTTGCCAAGACCTTTTGGAGAGGCAAGATGACATTTTGGGCCATGTCATCACAGGTGATGAAACATGAGTCTACCAATACGACCCTGAAATGAAGCAGCAAAGTGCACAGTGGAAGACTGCCAGTTCCCCACGACCAAAAAAATTCTGTCAGTCCAAATCAAGAGTCAAAACAATGTTGCTGACTTTTTTTGATATTAGAGGGATTGTTCATTATGAATTTGTACCAACTGGACAGTCAACCAAGTTTACTATTTGGAAGTACTC